>JAEEGJ010003012.1_pt1 | contig 70871 bp, 53 predicted proteins | sample 8958761 | NCBI WGS metagenome assembly JAEEGJ01 (sample SAMN16246546, study PRJNA631951) | gut metagenome | biome: gut microbiome; feature: rumen; material: RS-attached | host: Bos | place: Iran: Karaj | collected 2018-10 | reverse complement strand
TTATCACGAAGCAGATGCCTTACCCTGCCGTGACGCACGGTCGGCATAAGCGGTTCACCTTTACTGTTCAGAACGTATATCATATAAAATCCCTTAATGAGCTGCAGTTTATGCTGTTAACAGCCGGAACTCTGCAAAACCGTAAATGCACCTTCGTCAATGTTATTGAGAGGTTTGCCGTGTACAACACTGTCAGCATTACCGACTGTTTAATCATACACCTTAGAGCTTCAGACTAGATGAACATCCAAAGGTAACTATTTGAATTTATTTGCATAAATTCATTCTCTCATAACGTAGTTCATTCACTTTTCAGTTAAATCACTTAGACTAGTAAAAGCCATAATTACCTTAAAGGTTATTATGGATCGTTTACCTCTTATCCTCATTAATTATCACTGAGATTTAAATTAAACAGACGGGAAAAATTAGCCGAAGTAATATCACATATCTCCTGCACACTAAGATCCCGGATCCTGGCAATTTCCTCAGCCACATATTTAACATAAGCGGGCTGATTCGGCTTGCCGCGTTTTGGAACCGGTGCAAGATACGGGGAATCGGTTTCAAGAAGCAGGCGATCAAGCGGGATCCTCGATGCTATATTCTTGATATTGGCAGCCTTTTTGAAGGTTACCATACCGGAAACCGAAATATAGAACCCTAAATCAAGCACCTTCTGCGCCAGTTCCCAGTCATCAGCGAAACAATGGAATATTCCACCAACCTCGGCAGCTTTCTCTTCAACCACAATTCTGAAAATATCATCCTTGGCACAGCGGCCGTGAATGATAATGGGCTTTTTAACCTGACGGGCAATTCTGATCTGACGGGTAAAAACATCCTTCTGTTTTTCCTTGGTTTCCTCGTCATAATAATAGTCAAGGCCGATTTCTCCGATTGCTACCACCTTCGGATATTCTGCATAATCCAGCAGTTCCTGCTCGGTCCAGTCGTAATCATTCACATTCAGCGGATGGGTGCCGACTGATGCAAAAACATTCGGTCGTTCCCTAATCCTGCTGTACATATCAGGAAAAGTACCAAGATCTGTATTGACGCACAGCATATGTGTCACACCTGCATCACGGGCATTGTCGAGAACTTCATTCAGATCCTGATCAATATCCCCGAATTTCAAATCTCCGAGATGACAGTGAGAATCAACTAAAAAGGTCATAATTTTTTCCGAAAAAAATTAAATCTGTAAAAATAATCTGCCAGACTTCAGATCTGCAGCAGCCGGTGTAATTATAACAGAAAAAAGATGTTCAGACTGAAAAACAGCCTTGAGCCTTCAGCACGGCACGCGTAGCCTACCTTCTGGCCAGCTGCTGCAGCCAGTTTACGATGTGAAGATCGAGATATGAAGTTGCCAGGATCTGGTTCTCACGCGCCATCTGCGTCAGAAGTTCAAGCGACTCATGAAGAACATGCACCGGAACACTGCGGAATCGGGCCAGCAGCTGCTCACTCTTGAGGAAATAGTTCTCTTTTAACGAGCCTGTCAAACGACTCCGGTAGATATCGGAAACAATAAAGTAAAGCCATGGATATACAATGCTGAAAATAATTTTTCCGCCCTTTTTTTTAGCCTTTGGATCATCATCGGCCTTGTTAAACGGACTGGTGTCAGTTATATTCTGCAGACATTCAATAACGGCTCCGGATTTACTGCCGTCGGCAAGAAACTCAGCGATGGCGTTGATCAGGGCATAAATAAGATGATGCTGGTTGCTGTTGATAAATCTTACAGTATCAACCGGCGAATAATTGTTGAGCAGAAAAAAATGCTTGAGATCAACTGATTTATCGGTAATCTGCTCTCTCATCCAGGACGATGCCAGCTGGTAGTCTGGATCATTGATCTTGAATTTGACACAGCGGCTCAGTATGGTTGGAATAATCTTAAGAAGATTGTCAGCCGTCAGGATAAAAAGCAGATCTGCGGCCGGCTCCTCCAGAATTTTCAGCAGAGCATTGGCAGCAGGCAGTGTCAGCAGTTCGATGTTCTCTATAATCACGACCTTACCGTGCTGCATTTTTGCAGACATCGACATGGTTTCAATCATGTCACGGATTTCCTCAATACCGATCTGACTGCCGTTATCACTGCTGATAGTAAGAAAATCACCGTGGGTACCGCCGGCCATATTGAGGCAAGACGGACAGCTGCCGCAGTAACCTGCGCTGTTCTTGTTGAAACACAGGTAGAAGGAGGCAAGTTCACGGGCAATCTCTTTTTTGCCCAGTCCGTCCTTACCGTAAATAAGAATGGAATTCGGAGCATGAGTTCCGTTATAAACTTTCAGCAGCTTTAACCACGAATCCTTCAGCCACGGGAACATACAAAACCTTCAACAACATTTTTTATGTCAGCAACCACCTGCTCCAGCGGACGTGTTGCATCAATAACCTTGATGGTCGGATCTGCAGCAGCTTCAGCCAGATAGCAGTTTCTCACTCTGGTAAAAAATTCAATTTTTTCGGACTCAAAACGGTCTCTGCCCTGTCCACGGTTATCAACGCGACTAAGCCCGATCTCCGGTGTTACATCCATCAGAATAGTCAGATCAGGTTTGAAATCGCCAAGGACCATCCGCTTGAGTCCCTTAATAAGATCAAGAGAAATGCCGCGACCGCCGCCCTGATATGCAACAGATGACAGATCATGTCTATCCCCGATCACATACCTGCCCTGTTCAAGTGCAGGCTTTATCTTATTGTTGACCAGCTGAACCCTGGAAGCATACATCAGCAGAAGTTCAGTTTCGTCACTGACTTTTTCACTGCCCTTCTCCAGCAGGATTGCACGCAGTTTTTCTGCAATAGGGGTACCGCCGGGCTCCCTGGTATACTCAAGATCAGTGATACCGTTCTTCCTGAGTACATCCTCGATTACAGCAATGCATGAGCTTTTTCCTGCTCCTTCAATTCCTTCTACAACGATAAACTTTCCGGCCATTTTATTCCTAAAATTCGGTTAATTATTAAACATAGAGCTATTCTATCCGCCCGAAGCTTCATCTTTCCTGTCAGAACCGGATTCATTCCGCGGTTCCGGAGCTTTGAGGTTGAACAGCGATTCAACCAGGTTCTCAAGTCCTCTGCTTTCATTACCGATGGAATTTTCAATTTCACTGGTGGTATTCAGGATCTGCTCCTTTACCTTGTCCTTTCTGGACTTAACCTTGTTCTCTTTCAGCAGACGGAGAAATTCCTTCACCGCACGGTTGTGATCCTTGAGATTGGTTGAGAAGGTGTGACCGCCGCTACCGTTGGCGACAAAGAAAAGATAATCCACATTGGCAGGATGCAAAGTGGCATGAATAGTTTCCTTAGAAGGTATTGAAATCGGGGTCGGAGGAAGTCCCTTGATTACATAGGTGTTGTACGGATTATCATCCTTCAAATCAGCCTTGGTGATATTTCCGTTGTAACGATCCCTGATTCCGTAGATAACCGTCGGATCAGTCTGCAGTTTCATACCGATATTCAAACGATTGTTGAAAACAGCGGAAATAAGCGGATATTCCTCAAGCAGGGAAGTTTCCTTTTCAATGATAGAAGCCATTATCAGAGCTTCGTATTTATCTTTGTAGAAAACGCGGGCATCACGCCTTTCCCATTCATCATCAAGAAATTTTACCAGGCTTTCGTGTGCATAACCCAGGATCTGGGTATCCGCGGTATTCGGATCATAAGCATAGGTATCTGCCAGAAAAAGCCCTTCAAGGTTATCATATTTAAGTTCTTTCTTGTAGGCATCCATGGCATCCTGACTGTCAAGGGTATGTTCGACCAGGGAGGCTCTGGAAAGATTATTGAGTACCTTGTCAAACCTGGTTCCGGCCACAATGGTAAAACTGAGCGACATCTGCTTGCCCTCGGTAAGTTTGGCAAACAGATCCCTGAGGTTGTATACACCGTCCAGACTGTAATATCCACGCTTTATCCGGCCGAGTTCTGGGTTTTGATGAAGCCAGATCCGGTACCACAGATCATTGACAGGGGTATTTACAGAATCCTTTATAATCTGCATCGGTTTGGCACCGGATTTAACTTCAAGGATTTTTAAATCGGGTCTTATGGTCTGCAGAGGTATTTCATCCAGAACTGTCAGGCAGTACCTGTACAGCCCGGCTGCAGCTGCGAGAGCCAGGATCAACAGTATAAACAACGCCTTGAAAAATTTTTTCATAATAAAAACAGTCCCCGATAGTATCAGTAGCCGGAAAATTCAACTCTGGCTCCACGGTACGGAACAGATTTTCCGCACACACCAACCTGCCTATCTTACCCAATATTTGACCAAAGTACTAATGAAATATATCCAAACTGATAACTGACCTCTGCCGTCCGCCGTTTTCATGCTCAAACAAGGCGTTATAATAAGGCAATATGATCAAAACTTGTTCAATCTCTTAAATCTTACAAAAAGAATTACAAAGCAGCTCACAAAAATGCGATAATGTAGGCCGTGGATCTATGTAGGTACGGTTAATATAGGCACGTACCGCCACTACGGCATCACCGTCAGGTTCAACAGCTGTTCCGAACCGGTACTGAACCGGGCATACTGTAGCACCGAACCGATGTCGCCGATGTAGTGCAACCACCTATAGTTTTAATTCTTTACTGATAAAGAATGTATGACGCTATAACATTAGCTGAGCAGTAGGAAGATTAAGACCTGCAGAACGGCAGGCACTTCCGTCGATCGCTGAACTCTTAAAAGGAGAATGTTACTGACTGTCGTGACGATACCTGCGGCAGATTGAAGTTTTTTATTGTGAATAGTCATACTGTTGCAGACTAATAACGTTACTGAAATGACAGTCAAGGAAGGTATCACTACCCTTTAAAATACAATTCAGAATTTTAATGTTAGTGATATAGGGTATTAAAAACAAAGCAAAACACTATTCAGCCAAATCGTGAGATTGCACACCTGACAACACTGTGTTTATAGGTAATTTGAGTTTTACATGAAAAGAATGTTAATAAACGCAACTCAGGAAGAAGAGATGCGTGTTGCCCTGGTTGACGGGCAGAAACTGTACGATCTTGATATTGAAGGTATCGGTCGTGAATTAAAAAAAGCAAATATTTACAAAGGTATTATTACTCGCGTTGAACCAAGTCTCGAGGCTGCATTTGTTGATTACGGCGTAGAGCGTCACGGATTCCTGCCTCTCAAGGAAATTTCACGTGAATATTTCAAGGACGGCCGTCCATACGCAGCACAGACAGATGTAAAGGAGGCCCTTCCGGAAGGAACCGAGGTTATCGTTCAGATTGAAAAAGAGGAACGAGGACTCAAGGGTGCAGCTCTCACCACCTTCATCAGTCTGGCGGGAAGTTATCTGGTTCTGATGCCAAACAATCCTCATGCCGGCGGAATTTCGCACCGGATTGAAGGCGAAGAACGCGATGAGATGAAAGCAACTCTCGACAGCATCAAAATACCTCACGGCATGGGCGTTATCGTAAGAACCGCCGGTGTCGGCAGAGCTCCGGCAGAACTGGAATGGGATCTGAACATTCTGAGCAAACTGTGGTTCTATATCAAGAACGCAGCAGCAGAAAAGCCGGCTCCTTTCCTGATCTACCAGGAATCCAATATTATTCTGAGAGCAATCAGAGATCATCTGCGTCAGGATATCGGTGAAATCATCATCGATAACAAGGAAGTATATGACAAGATTTTAAAACATATCAGTGCCATCAGACCTGAATTCATCAACCGTGTAAAATTCCACTCTGATGAAGTTCCTCTGTTCACACACTTCCAGATTGAAACCCAGATTGAATCAGCTTTCATGCGCAAGGTAAGACTTCCTTCAGGCGGTGAAATTGTAATCGATCCTACCGAAGCTCTGACCTCCATCGATATCAACTCGGCCAAGGCTACCAAGGGCGACGACATTGAAGAGACTGCTCTGCAGACAAACCTTGAAGCCGCCGACGAAATTGCCCGCCAGCTGCGTCTGCGCGACCTCGGCGGACTGTTTGTTATCGACTTCATCGATATGACACCGGTCAAGAACCAGCGTGCAGTTGAAAACCGTATGCGTGAAGCGGTTCAGCAGGATCGCGCCCGCATCCAGATTGCCAAGATTTCCCGATTCGGTCTGCTTGAACTGTCCCGTCAGAGAATCAAACCGTCAATCAACGATTCTAGCACCCATGTTTGTCCGCGCTGTCAGGGTCAGGGTTTCATCCGTGATGACGAATCTCTGTCACTGTCAATACTGCGTCTGATTGAAGAAGAGGCCCTGAAAGAAAACACCAAGCAGGTTCATGCACAGGTACCTGTAAGCATTGCGGCGTATCTGCTCAATGAAAAACGCAGCAATATCGAATCACTGGAACACCGTCACAATGTTCAGATCTTCATTATTCCTAACACCAATCTGGATACACCTCACTACCAGATCAACAGAATAAAGAAGAACGAATATGCAGATCCTAACAAGACCGTACTTGAAGACGGCCTTGTTGAAGACAAGTCATACCGTCCGAGCGCTCCTGTTGTAAAAGAGGTTCCTGCGGTAAGCAACATGATGGATGTTCAGAATATCGAACCAGCTCCTTCACAGACCAAGATTGCAATTTCAAGATTCTTCGGAAAAATTGTCAGTGGTATAACCTCCCTGTTCGGCGGCGATGACAAGACTAAAAAGAAGAAGAATCACAAGAAGGCAAGAAGAGTTCACAGTGAACGCGATGCGCGCAGCAACCGTAAAGTTCAGAACGGAGCAAACAGTTCACGTAATGCATCAAACACCCCTAAGAATAACAGGGAAAATGCGGCTGCGGCAAACAACGCAAACAATGCAAATGTAAATACCGCCGCAGTTAAGGAAAACCAGCAGAACACGAACAAAAGAGTCCAGAACGAGCAGCGCGCTGGCAAGAAGAACGAGCGTCGCAACGCACAGGCCCAGCAGTCCAGTCAGCCGAGGGAACAGCAGACCGGCAATACCGGTGAGCAGCGCCGTGAACGTAAGAACTCAAGAATGCGCGGCAGAAACGACGGTCAGCAGAAAGAGCAGAATCAGAAACGTACCGAACAGGTACAGCTGACTGCCGAAACTGCAGTAAAGGAAAGCCAGACGGGCAAACAGCAGGCTCCAGCACATACCGAAGTTCCGGCTCAGACTCAAGCCCCTGTTGCGGAAAAACCTCGCAGAAGCAAGGTTTCAAAAGTAGGAGCCCAGCTGCATTCACATGCTGCAGGTGCAAACAGTGTAAAATTCGCTCATGCAGATCCTTCACAGCCAGAACATGTAGATCTACCGGCCTCCCCTGTTGTTACCGGCAGAGCAGATGAAGGAGAATTTACCAGAAAGGCAGCCAAGGCGGCAGGTGCGGCAGTTACAGTATTTGCAACCTCTGAACCGGCTCTTCCTGAACACTGTGATCTTCCGCCGGTAGCAGCAGTTGAATCTGCAGAGCTGCAGAGACCGACTCCTAGTATTACCGACAGAGCAGCAGGATTTGCAGCTCTTACAGGCGTTTCATCAGCTCCGATGAGTCAGCCTGAACATAGCGAAGAATAGACAGGGTTCACAAATTCAAACTGATTAAGGTGCCTCTAGGGCACCTTTTTTTATTTATTTGATAAAAATCAATAATATATATTTTTAAAATGCTACCATGAAGATACTGTTTTCTGATTATGGGAGCTGTCTTATGAAGGGTTATAGAAACATATTGGTTATCCTTAATGCAGAAGGATATAACAAGCAGGCTCTTGAAAAGGCTCTGTTTCTGGCAAAATTTGACAAAGATGTGAAAGTAACCGTCTTTCTTTCTGTATTTGATTTTTCTCTGGAACTAACCTCTTTCTTTGATTTTGCAGAAAGAGAAAAGATGCTGCAGGCCATCGTGGATGCAAAGAACAATGATCTTGAGCAGGCAATCAAAGAGCAGAATATTGAAAACCCGAACATCGCCACCAAGGTTGTGTGGGCCAGAAATCAGGTAAAAGCTGTTGAAAGAGAGGTAAAGATTGGCAAATATGATCTGATCATCAAGGCAGCCAACGCCGAAGACGATACCTGGACCTCATTCTTCATAACCCCGGTTGACTGGCAGCTGCTCAGAAAGGTGGAACTGCCGGTATTTCTGGTCAAGGATCAGGAATGGAAGGAGAACAAAATTCTTCTGCTGGCTGTCTGCTCCATCAATCAGAAAATCACCAACAGGATCAATACCATGCTGCTGAGGGAGGCTCAGATTGTAGCAATGCTTACCAACAGTACCATTCATCTTGTTAACGCAGTACCAATCCCGGCACTCAATATCACTGCCGATATTCCCGGAATTGTGCCTGATTACTATAATGAAGCTGTACATCAGCGCCATGCGGAACAGTTGCATGAATTTGCAAAGAACCACAATATTCCGCTGGAGAACACCCATGTCATCGACGGTCTGCCGGATGATGTAATCCCGACTCTTGCCAAAAATCTTGATGTCAATGCGGTTATGATGGGAAGCGTCGGACGCGACGGTTTTACCGGTTCAGTCGTCGGAAATACTGCAGAGCTGATAATCGATGATGTTAAATGTGATCTGATTGTGCTGAAAACTCCGATTATCAACGACTGATCTGAAAGAATACTCAAGTAACCTTCAGGATCATACCATCAGGGTATGATCCTTTCTGTTATTGCCCGGTATATAAACCTGTTACAGGGCCGGAAAGACTTAAAAAAAATACGCCATCGGTTTATAATTAGCTGTATTGTTAATTAATGGACGGATTTCAATTATGTCTACTCTTCTCGATTTAGATCGTAAAATACTGGAACTGCTTAAACAGCGTACCCAGTATTCGGTAAGCGAATATGACTATCAGACAACAGCTCTGCAGGATCAGCTCAAACTTGCCGAAGATTTCAAACTTAATCCTACCTACGTAACCAACCTTTTCAAAATAATAAATGATGAAACCGTAAGAGTATTCGAACAGAAATCACTGGAACAGAAGAACAATCTGTGGTGTCAGAAATACCGCAAGGCATCATACCTGGGACCTGTAGGAACATATTCCTATCAGGCCATGACCAAGTACTGCGAACAGTATCAGATCAAACCGGAGGAAATAAGCTGCAGCAATTTCCACGATCTTGTTTCCAATGTTAAACAGGGGATCTCGGATCTGGCATTTCTTCCGGTGGAAAACACTTCAAGCGGTATTATCAACGATGTTTACGATCTGCTTCATGATCACGGTGTTCATATTGTTGGTGAAATAACACTGCAGATCAAGCATTCCATTCTGGTCAACGATCCGTCCGACGCCGCAGCCATCGATACCTTTTACTCACATCCGCAGCCGATTATTCAGTGTTCAAATTTTTTAAAGCTGCACTACCCTAATGCCAAGTTCGTATACTGCGATTCAACTGCCGATGCCATTAAGAAGGTGAAGAATCTTAACACCCCTAATATTGCAGCAATTGCCAGCGAATTCGGAGGAAAACTCTTCGGACTTACTCCGATTAGATCCAACATAGCAAACCAGAGTCAGAACTTTACCAGGTTCATTGTGATTGCCAGAGAGCCGATTACGGTTCCAACCGGTCTGGCGAGCAAGATCTCCATAACCTTTACCACCAACAACACACCCGGTGCTCTGGCTGCGGTTCTGGATATTTTCAAGCAGCACAGATTCAACATGACCAAGCTGGCAAGCCGTCCGATTATCGGCCGGCCGTGGGAGGAACTGTTCTATGCCGACTTCATCGCCAATCTGGAGACAGTTGATGCCCAGAACGCCATTCACGAACTTAAACAGCTCTGCCATCTGAACATTCTCGGATGCTATCCGCTGGAGAAGGAACAGCAGGAACTGAAAGGAACATCAGGAAACGGATCAGAGAACTGAGACCTCCGTTCAGTCAGGTTCTCAGCAGTTCATCAATAACCGCCTGATGACGGCGGTTTTTTCTTTCATAATCATCCTTTTTCCACCACAGCAGTTTTCCCAGAAGACTGTTGCGTCTGATCCTCTTTATCTGCCTCTCTATTTTCATCAGGATCTGCGGATCAGTCACCGCCCTGTGAACATTTTCAAGCTGATAATACAGAGCTGCAATCTGTCGGTGTTCATTGAAACAGTAGTAACGTGCGCAACGACCTTGACGGTTCAGCAGCCGGCGGATCAAATCATTGTTTTCAAGGAACTGCTGATCTTCAAAGGGAATTTCCCCATTAAGAAATCCGGTACACAACGATTCTATAACATCTTTTTTTCCACAGCAGAAAACCAGTGGATGAACCTGGGGCTCCCTGAACACGGCAAGATGGTTCACCGGACCTGCGATCTGAGGAAACGGTGCCAGCAGAGCCAGATCTGCGTCCTCTGCAAAAAGCTGTGACACCTCCACACCGGAAAAAAGATGATGCATCATCGATAAATCCTGCTCAACGCTGAGCAGAACAGATTTTGAACACCCGGAAAGTTCATTGATTACCGCCAGTACCGCCAGGCCGCCGTCTGACTGCTGCGTCTGCGGTAAAAATTTACGGTATTTTCCCTTCAGTTCATCAGTTCCCGCGACTACAGTCACATTCCAGAACCGGTTCAACAGCTCCATGAATCCGGAGAGTTCGAAACTGCCGCTGCGATCTTTAACAATCAGATAAAGTTCACCTTTGGCTCCCGAATCCTGGTTATCAGTCTCTGAAGGAGGACCAAGTCTGACAATATCCCCGAGACTGCACAGCAGCTGTCTGAATCCGGCGGTCGCGTACAGATCCTGTCTGATCATACTGCAGTCATAGAGTCTGTTGCGTTCCATGAAATCAATCAACTCGGCAGGTTTGAATGAAAGATCCCCAGACATCCACAGTTCAAAATATTCATAGAAATACTTGCGTTTAAGTACCGGTACATGATCCTCGGTTACCTGTTCATAGCTGTAGAAACACGGATTAAGACCGGTCATTGCGCTGTATTTGGAAAAATCAGCATAACAGTCCGAGCTGTACCCTTTCTGTTCAAAATGGTGAGTCAGAGCGACCTCACCGTAGCCGACAGCCTTTTTAAAGCTGTCCAGTTCAGGAAGATTGCGCCAGTAATCAATAAAATCGACAGAATGGAGCAGTCTGGTTTTGAACACAAGCCAGTAACTCTGCAGGTGCTCCCGGCAGAGTGTGGCCGGATCATTCCTGATAATGCAGCAGTCATTTGCCGGGTGTCTGTTAATCCCCCAGAAATCGCAGTCACGCCGGTCCATTTCAGCGATCATTCCGGAAAAAGAGCCGATCGGGCCGTATATTGAATTGTTGGTAATGAGCAGCTGATCATACTCCCCTATTTCAGACTCATACCTGCTGCAGATGACATCCTTCCAGGCACCGAAATCAAAACCACGGTTCTGGCGTTCAACAATCTCCACAGCTGCAATCCCGTCAAAGGCATGCTTATCAATTTCCCCGTTTGAAACCACTATTACCTTGGCAAAATCCTGCAGCAGAGCATTGATAAAAAATTTTTCAAAATCCAGAACTCTTCCGAATTTATCATAATGAACATAAATCGCCAGTCTTTTCATTTACAAGTTCCATCTTTACAAGTTCCATCAGGTCAGAATGCCCCGATAGTTTACTACATTTTGCGTAGTTAAAGCCGCCAAAGACTGAAAATAGGTGCACAAAAGTAGATTTGAGATACAATATCAGAAACACAATATATAGTTTCAGGAGTCAGAAATGATCGTAACCAACCTTTCAACCATAAAAGAAACATTTCCGAAAATATGGCAGTATGTACACACAGCACTGACAGCCTATGAAAAAAATCCGGCCGCATCCGGACGGCAGGAGATCGACGGAGAGATGGTATTTTTCACGCTGTCCGAAGATCCTCTCCAGCCTCAGGAGGAACGGCGTCTTGAAGTACACCGCCGCTATGCAGATGTTCAGATTGTTCTGAAAGGAAGCGAACGATACGGCTACACCGCAGGCATATTTAATGGAAATTTTGCAGAAAACACCCTGGAACAGAACGATCTTGCATTTGCAGCCGTGGATGAGCCGTGTCAGTACACAGACCTTAAAGAAAACGATGCAGTAATATTTCTTCCGGGACATGCGCACAAACCGCTCTGCATTCCTGCCGACGGCAACAGACTGGTAAAAAAGGCCATAATTAAAATCGACAGCCGCCTGTTTCCTGATCTTTTTTCCTAGTCCGTAACAGACCGTTCAGCACAAAAAGATATAATGAGGCTGCGCCCTTTACTGCCGCCATTTTCAGCCGGTTTTGCGCAGGAAAAGTCGATGCAATGATAACTAGCACACATTAATCAATGATGACCGGTAATTTTTTTTTGAAACTGAATGCAGCCTCACTATAACAGAGAATAGAGTCGGAGATTTTTTCTCCGGTTCGACACCTCCTTATAAAAGCCAAGGTTTCAATCACCCATATTGAAACCTTTTTTTTGTGCCGTCCGCCCTCGTTTTCGGACATTAGCTTTCATTCGTTTTTTTTCTTTTACGATAAAAAATGTTAAAATACGGGAAAAATTTTAAAGGATCCCGATCGTGAAAATACAAACTTTATTACTGACTTTAATCACCTCTTGTTCTATAAGCGCCTGCTCATTTCTCAATTTCTGGGGCGGAGAACCGGAAAAGCCGAAAATCGATGACAAGACACTGTGCAGCAGCAAAAAGGATATCATTACAAATCATACCTACATTCCGTCATTCGAGGCATGCAAGAGACTGTCGGAACAGGGAGATCTGAATGCCACCTATGTTCTCGGTCTGCTGTACACCGATACCGAAATTCTCACTTCATTTCTTGATCCGGCAACCAGAGTTGACGAAGGGATTGCAATGGTCAAGAAAGCTGCGGACGGCGGCGTAACTGCGGCTCAGAAGACACTCGGAACCTACTATGCAGATGAAAAAGGCAACTATCAGGAAGCCGCTGTTTATCTTCAGAAAGCTGCAGACAGAGGTGATACCGATGCTCTCATCGATTTAGGAACTGTTTACGAAAATCTCGAACAGTGCACTGATGCAGTGAAAACATACCAGAAGGAAATTGCCAAAAACGGTAAAAATGCCGACGGCTACTTCTATCTGTCCCTGCTGTATGTTTCCGGATGCAAGGATTTGAAAAAAGATTTGAACAATGCCTGCGGTTATTTTGCACTGGCCCAGGAGTCCCAGATCAAAAACACCATTCTTCAGGTTCTCGAATACGAAAGCCAGACCGGTGCGGCCAAGAACAAGAACAGTGTAACAAATGCGCTGAAAGTTATTCATGAATACGAGGTTAAAAATCCTCAGAAATGCCAGGCGGCAAAAGTTAAACTGACAAAGTAAAATTCTGCCGTTAACGGCAACGGGATAAAATATTCAAACTGTCAGACTGTCCGTCTGTCCGGGATCTTTGAGTACTGATATCTGACAGTGGAATAAAACAAGAAAAAAGGATAATCCGATCATGAGTAATCATGAAATTTTTTCACATCAGACCAATAAAAGCGATCCGGCAGCAAACCGCCGGTTCAACGATAAGGAAAATTTAAAAACAACTGCAGGCGGATACGTGGCGGCTGAAAAAAGTTCCAACCGTAGTATGCTCCTCGCAGGAATCGCCATATCTGTAGTGGCAGGTCTGCTTGCAACCTGGTATTTCTACCAGCAGAATTTCATCAACAAGAATATAGAACAGTGTCACCGCTATCTTGAAAAGAAAATCGTAGACAGTACCACTCTTACTACCTGTAACATAGGATACAAGGACGGGGATCCCCGTGCAACAGCCGGACTTGCCTCCATTTACTACAAAAACGGTGATTATGAAGCAGCTCTTCCTGTTCTTCACACCTGTGCCGAACAGGAACAGATCAACTGTCAGCTGCTGCTGTCAATGCTCTACAAAAACGGCATCAAGGATCATGTCAAGAAAGATCGATTCCAGGCTCTTGAATGGCTGGAGCGGGCCCATCTCAACGATTCAGCCTTTGCAACCTTCATGCTGCACCTTGCATACACCGACGGAGATCCGGAACTGGGGCTTAAAAAAGATCCTCTCAAGGCGAAACAGTACTTGAAGAAAGCCGCGGCTCTCGATTATCCTGAAGCCCTCTACCGTCAGGGATATTTCTATGAAAACGGTCTGTTCGATTACGACAAGGATCTTGAAAAAGCCCGTCACAACTACGAGCTGGCAGTAAAATTCAATTCCAACAATGCGCTTGTTCCGTTTTCAAAAATTCTTTTAAACGATGGTCAGACCGATCTGGCAGTCAAATATCTCGAACGGGCTGACAGATACAACATTCCTGAGGGGTCCTACCTGCTGGCAAAGTCATACGCCTCCTCTGAAGAACCTGAAATGCAGCTCAAGGCAATCCGGATCCTCAAGCGCGTAATCGGATCCAATATCGGTGAAACCGGGGAAACCACGCTGCCCAAAGAACTTAAGAACAATATAGATCTGCTTCTGGCTGAACTGTATGTAAAAACAAACGATCGTGAACATTATACTGAAACAATCAATGAAGCAATCGAAAACCACGTTCCGACTGCAGCCTACCACAAGGCAATGTCATATCTGACCGAATTTCTGATCGCCGAGCCGTATCAGGTTCCTGAAATGAAAACAACTCCGGTGATGCCGGATAATATCAAGATGGCGGTCAAATATCTGACCATGGAGTCAGAAAACAATCACCGTGATTCACTGCAGCAGCTGTTTGATATTCTTCATAATTTCCGTTCCCAGGAAACCGATGCACTGCTGTTTAAAATATCCCAGCAGCTCAATGAGGTGGACCACTTTGCCGGAGCATATGCCCTCGGTTTCTGCCACGGCAACGGGATCGGGACACCGAAAAATATTGAAGAGGCACAGAAACTCTATACCGACATCATTCAGAACGATCCTAACAAGGACAGTCGCATTACGCTTGCGTCTTCACTTGCCTACCACTACTATACCGGTAAAGGTAACATTATCAGTGATAACAAAGATCTGAAACTGGGAGATCTGTTTTCAGAACTGCTGCTTAAAAGTGATGAGCAGCAGGGCGAGCTCTCCTACTACAGACTATGGCGCAAATTTATCAGAAAACATTCCTCGGCACCTGTAAAGGAGCAGAAGGAACTGTTGTCCATTATCGACAGTCTTGCTCTGATAGCTGAAAAATATCCTGCCGTTCTTGAAAGGAACCTTGATCTGAGACTTAATTATATTATTTCAAAACTGCTGATTGATCCAAAAAACAGCAAGAATGTAACTATCCGCAAAGAGCAGCTTGAACAGATGGCACTGGAACAGCGTCATCTTCCTAGCATAATCCATTTGGCCAAACAGGCACAGGCGGGAAAACCACCTTACAGCAAACCGGACCGTGATGAAGAGGAAAAATATCTGCAGCTAGCAATTGCGGAGGGAGACGGATGGGCAGCCTGGCGTCATGCTACCAATCTGATTGAGCAGAACAAACCGAAGGATCGTCCGTATGATCAGATCTTCAAGGAATTGCGAACTGCAGTTGAAAACGGTTTCAATGAAGCAACGCTGACCATTATCAAGATCATGAGGGAACCGAAGATCGAAGCTAACGTAAAAGAGATGATTTCCCCGGAGGACTACTACTATTATCTGATTCTTGCGTACCGTGATCAGCTACTGACCCAAAAAGATCTCAACTACATCGACGAAGTCGGTGAAAAGCTGACCAAGGAACAGCTTCTCAAAGCAGAAAACATGCTTAAGAACACCCCGTTCTAAAAAGAAGCCCGGCATTAAACCGGGCATTCGGCCGTTCCTTAACCGGTCGTCGTATTCAGATCAAGGCTTCGTTCTTCCTACGGCAGCTTGAATTTATGCTGGTTGCCGGATTTCGAATCGGTTACAACGATTGTCCTTCCGTCCAGTTCATACTTGAACCCGGTATTTTCACCGCTTTCACTTTTAATCAGCTGACCGTTCTGAAGAGCAAAATCACCATCATCAGCCAATGAAATTTCGAATTTAATGTGACGTACGAAACCGAACTAACAACTCCTCAAGTATTGCTCACTGAGATCGAAATCATGTTTCAACTATCAGCTTCAGGTACACATGTCAGTGAGCACGCGATATGGTATAATTACGCGGTAAAATGAAAGAGGAATAAATAAAGAATAGCTATCAACAGACGCGGTTTCAATAATGGCATCATTTTCAGTTTCTGCCGTGATATTCCATCTGTTGATGATCAAAACTTAAAAAATTTGTTTGCATAAAGGATTTTCAAATGAGTTACAGAGAGAATTTTGTCTCCCGGATCGGTTTTCTGATGGTGGTTGCCGGATGCGCCATAGGACTGGGTAACGTTTGGCGCTTTCCTTATATTACAGGGGAATCAGGCGGTGCAATATTCGTATTGTTCTATCTATTTTTTCTTGCCGCCCTGGGCGTACCTATTCTTATGGTTGAACTCAGCATCGGCCGGGCTGCAGAGTGTTCCCCGGTCAAAGCGTTCACCAAACTGGCTCCGGGCCACAAGCACTGGAAACTGCTCGGGCTGGTGACACTTTTCGGTCTGTACGTTCTGATGTCGTACTATAGTGTTATCACCGGTTGGATCTTGTATTATGTGGGACATATTGTACAGGGGGATTTCACAAACCTGCAGCAGTCACAGATTTCCGAAAAATTCCAGGGACTGCTGAACAGTCCTTCTGATCAGTTCTGGTGTACCTTTGCAACCCTGTTCATCGCATGTCTGATCTGCTACAAGGGGATCCAGAGGGGAATCGAAAAATTTACCAAACCGGCAATGGCCGGACTGTTTATTCTGCTTTTAGTTCTGATCGCAAAAGCTTTTTCACTGGAAAAAGCAAATGTAGGTCTGGAGTTCTTTCTCTCACCTAATCTTGAAAATCTCGAAAAGGTAGGACTGCCAACGGCAATATACAATGCCATGAATCAGGCCTTTTTCACACTGAGTATCGGGATCGGTACAGTATTGGCCATTGCCGCGTACTCCAAAAGCGGCCACAGTCTTCTTAAAGAGGCAGCTATAATCTGCAGTCTGGACACAGTGGTGGCAATCGCCGCAGGGCTGATTATATTCCCGGCCTGCTTTAACTACGGCATTACCCCGGATCAGGGTCCTTATCTGATTTTTATAACACTGCTCAACATGTTTAATCAGATGGATAACGGAATCATCTGGGGCAGTATGTTCTTCTTTTTCCTGTTTATTGCCGCCCTGCTGACCATGATCGCGGTTATAGAATCGATTATTGCCAACTGCTGTGACCTGTTCGACTGGTCAAGACAGAAGTCATCTGCGATTAATCTGCTGCTGATGACCGTACTGTCTGTCCCTATAGTTCTAAGCAGTAATATACTCGCATTCATTCATCCGCTTGGAAAAGGCAGCGATCTTCTGTCTTTGGCAGACTTCTTCGTTTCCAACAATATGCTTCCAATCGGTTCACTCCTGATGGTAATCTTCTGCACCTCCCGCTACGGATGGGGCTGGGAGAAATGTACTGAAGAAATCAACAAGGGAAACGGAGTCAAAATCGGAAAATCAAGAATTATGTTCTATTACTTTAAATATGTACTTCCGGTTATGATCCTGACTATCTGGACTATCGGATATTATCAGATGTTTTTTAAATAAGCTGGCGATTGTAAAATTATCACAGCCGGTAATTCACAGTAACGCACTGAATTACCGGCTTTTTTAACATTACAGTTCCTGGTTCAGCCTCATTTTAATTCTATAATTGTCACCGATAACTGCGCGGCAATAAAACCAAATTGGCTCTGTTGTTACAACAGCTCCTATAAATTAGACGATTGTCTGCAATTGAACCTGTTTAACAGAAAATGACCAGTTTGGTTCATACTCCTGTTTACTGCATAAGCATGCTGAATTAGCTCTAATCTCAGCATTATCTGATACAAAAAAAAGGAGATCAAACGATCTCCTAAAGTAAACCAAGTTATATCACCGGCCGATTAGAAATTGTAAATCAAACCAAGTGACAGTTTATTCTGAGCTTCCGAAGAAGTTACAGAAGTATTAAGTCTCTCTGCTTCACCGTAAATCTGGAAGTTAGAGGTTAAGTTATACAGAATTTCACCGGTCCAGGCAGACTTGAACACTCTGTCATCACTGCCAAGATATGAGCGCTTGGAAAGTTCACGGTCGGCGTTATGCAGGTATGCATAGGCAACAGTGAAGGTCCAGTCAGTACCAGGAGTGGTATAGCTTACTGCTGTTTCAAGGCCGTGTACCTTATAGGTATTTTCCAGTTTATCCCAGTTGTAAACAAAGGCTGCATATAAACCAGGAGCTCCGCTTTCACCGTAATACAGGGAAAGTGCAGTTTCATTCTTGTCTCCGCCAATATACTGGTGCTTATCATGCTCAGGACCTTCACCATCATAGTGAGGTCTGAAACCGTCATAATGGTTGTAACCTGCGCGGAAACCGAGAGGCTGTTCACCAATCTGGAACTCATAGCCTGCGGTAGCACCTACAGCGTAGTTAACATTCTTTGAAGCATCCTTGAACTGGTAGGAAGCAGCCAGCAGGAAACCGTTGTAGTTGAGTTCGTACATTGCAATACCGTCCTTACGTCCACCGTAGTCATTATCGGTAAGACCCCAGTATGCGCTTCCGTTTGTACCCCAGTCTACGAACACATCAGTTACAGTTGAAACTTGGTAGAACGCATCTTCATTGTGACCGAACTGAAGTTTACCGAAATCACCGAAGTCGAAACCTACATAACCGTAGTAAATATCGATACGATCAACATCCTTGTTTTGTGGTTCCTGTGCCTGCAGTTCATAGAGGACCTGACCGTAAACGGCTACATTTTCATTAACTTTGGTCTTTCCATCAACACCAAGACGGGAGATACCTTCGAGACGACGGTCTGGATTGGCATCGTTGTTCATCAGGTTTACTTTCATACGACCGATAATATCGAGTCTTGAAGTATCATCACTGTAAACGGTTGCAGCATTTGCCGATACAGCGCATAAAGCCAGTGCAGAAGCAACTGTTGAAACTAAGATCTGTTTTTTCATTTTCATTTCCTTAAGAACGTGTTTAAAAAGAGAAATCTTTATAATTTTGTGATCATTATAACATATTTAATCAAATATAGATCTAAAAAAACCAGGTTAGTTATAACTAACTAGGTAATATTACTATCTTATTTATCTTAGTTCAAGTTTTGAATTATATTTATTTATTTTGCTATAAACACTGATCAACATGTAATTAATAATTTTAAAGACTTTTTATTCAAGAATAAAATAATTAGCATCACATAACTTTTTAACAAAAACGTTCAAAAAACACACAACAAACCATAATAATAAAAAAAAGAAAGTCAAAGTTACATTATGCACTCCGACTTTCTAATGAGGCTGGATCTGTTAAATAGTACAGGACAAATCAGCGCTGTATGAACCGATTTCCTTTAACTCCTGAGCATTGAAAGCGCCTTCCTGGGTCAAATAGGTACGGCCCCAGTCCCGTTTAAAGTCATGAATATATTCCGGAGTAAGCTCTTTAAACAGAACCTGTTCAAGCTTACGATGATGAAGCAGATAGAAATAACAGTTGGAATAATTTTTCATTTTAACCGTAAAAGTAAGTTTTACATCCTTCGGTTTAACCTTAACCTTAGGATCCCCAACAATCTCATGAGTATACTTTTCCAGACTTGATTCCAATCCGGATTTCATAGCCTGGATAATATTGTCACGCTTACCGTTGTCGTCAAGGGAAGCCCCCTGCAAATGCAGTTTTACCGTCAAATCCTTATAATAATAATCATACGAAACTAGGTTTGGATATTCCTTCAGGCCCAGCACGGCCAGAATTACAACTATAATCAATCCAAGCCATGAATACCGCAATGTATTCATATAAATGATCTCCGCGTTACTTTTCTTATCTCAAGTGTGGGATGATATCAAAAATGAATTTCTAAAAACTTGTGCTGTCTAACAATACTGAACAATTACAGCTTACCGATCAAAATTCATACAGTTAAGACACTGATGTTTCAATTGAACACAGAACACAGCCGAATACAGCAGGATGTACAGGATGACCGCAGTTCCACCTGCCGGATTCATTAAAAAATTCATTTTCTTAAAAAGAAAAAGCTCCAATCAATCCGGTTGGAGCATTCAAAATTAAGTATAGAAACTAAACTGCTATACTGTGTCCGATAGCAACATTGTTGAATCTCTGAACAATCTGCTCTTCCGGAGCCACTATATTTCTTTCCTGATAATCATTAGCAACCATAACTTCCTGTACAGTCGGAGCAATCATAGGCTGTTCGGCAGTCTCTCTTCTCTTTCCTACCATAAAATCGCTCAACTGGAAGGTTTTGAGCTGAATTGTCTTAGGCTGTCTAGGCTGCGCCGCTTTGTTCTGTTCTTCAGCCTGCAGCATTGCCTCCTGGGCCCGCAGTTCCTCTTCACGGATACGTTCCTGCTCTTTGGCAATATTTTCCGGAGAACGGATAACCTGGAAGCTGCTGTTGCTTACAGTGGACAGCTGAACAGTTGCCGGAATATGAGGTGCATTCTTCTGCATTTCCTCAAGACGTTTAGCCTCCAGTTCCTGCTGTTTCTTACGCTGTTCCTCCTCCTTGCGGATATTTTCAGCACAGCGGATAGCTTTAAAATTCTTGGAAATTGTAGCGCTCAGGGTAAACTGGGCATGTCTGTGAGGTTCTCTCTCAACAGGTTCCTCCGGAATAACCTTCTCATGAAAATCTGCAATAGCTGATGCAATTGCCTGGGCACGCTGCTTTTCCTCCTCGGATACAGCAGGTTCTGCACTCTTGGTCTCCGCCTTTTTCTCAATTTTCAGAAAACCCAGAGGATTCACATGTTCCTTTACTACTACCTCACGAATCGAAACAACCGAATCAAGACGGATGCACTGCCCGTCCTCCTGAAGATACAGAAAATTCTGATCTTCATCGACAATATGGGCTTTAACCTCGTTCGCAGCATTACCAACCATGTACTGAACTCTTACGAGTTTATTAAGAAATCTTTCAGAAAACATATGAAAAAAAATTCTCTACAACTAAACAACAAATGAAATATAAATGAAATTAGAAATGCGGTTTTTCCAACCGCGAGTTATGGTATCACCAACTTGCAGAATACCACTATAAATTGATATTTTTTAACCAGTTTTTGTGAACATGATAACAATAAAAAATTTGTCCGGATCCGGTTTCAAACAAGGTCGATCCGATTACGGAATTTATCAGAAAAAAGAATAGGCAAAAGGGGATCGTACTGTTGTTACGATCCCCTTTTGCTAAATACTGTCAATGCATAAACCGGTTACGGTTATTTCAAAAGATAACAGTCATTCAAATCCAGATAATTGCTCTGAATAATTTTGCCTTTATACTGATACAGGACTCTGACTGCAACAAACCCGGCATCATTCAAATCATCCACATTATCACAGATGGATGTACGCATTCTCGGATAATGGCGGTAAAGAGGAAGATTCTTGCCTCTTTCATAACTTACATCAGGCTCTATACCGAGTTCATAGTAAATCTGAAAAATTTCATTCTTTCTGGCAGTACATTTAACCAGCTTCACCTTAGCATTCTCATTATTCTGAGAGGCTCTGGTATTACAGTTTTTAAAGTAGGCATTGCGAAGCTGCTCCGGATCTTTTTTCTCGAGTTCCTCGGAATTTACCTGGTTGTTCTTTTTGGATTCAAGCAGTTCAGACGCTGTCAGCGCCTCCGCATCAACACTGTCGTCAGATGATGATTTATCCTTATTTGTTGCCTTGTTTTCAGTCTCGGAATTCTCACGCTGAGGTTTGATTTCGTTTCCATCTCCCGGCTGTTCAATAATGATCTCTATTTCCCCCTCCTTAGCTTCTACTGGGGGAACCGCTGTAAGAGCTGCAAACAGCGCCAGGATCCAGAATGAATTATTTACTGCCGGTTTTGATTTGAATCGATACATACACACTCCGTAAAAATTCAGAAACACCTAAGGTATAGGATATCACATTCCGCAAACAAAGAAAAAAAGCAAATACGGTAAATACATACCAGTTCGGGCAGTTTTAACACTCATTTACCCCGTCCAAAGGAAAAAATCCTCCAGTCATGCGGAACCTTTTGCTCCAAAAAGGCAACCACTCTGTCTGAACAGGTGGTCAGCATAACCCAGGAACATGCAATCAGAGTCACTGAAACAGATCCTACCGCCACATCGGAAAACCAGTGTGCACCACTCATGATCCGGGGTAGACTGAACACAGCAAAAACCGCCATAGCTGCAGTAAAAGCGCGAACTCCGAGATAACGCAGCATCACAAAAGAAAAAATTAAAAGCATTACTCCGTGATCTCCTGGGAAACATGAATTGGAACCATCCTTAACTTTAAGCGGAAATGAAACAAGTTTGCTTACCAGGTTTATACCGGCAAATTCCTTCGTCGGGCTGCGACGGTCAAACGGGATCAGATTGCAAAGCAGTTTTACCACAACCGCGAACAGTACCATAAACAGAAAAACACAGAAAAGCCGGTGCCTTCCCTCCGGGGATTCCTTAAGAAAATAGCATGCAAATACCAGCCCCATCGCAAGCATGGAGGCAAGATCAAATATGCGTACATTGGTAACCGCCACCAGCCAGGTAAATCCTGAAACAGGATAAAGTCTCTGATTAAAAAATTCAAATACACTGCGATCTGCAGTATTCCAAATGCCGGGAAAATCCAGACAGACATTCAGATACCAGCTAAGAAGCAGCAGAACTGCAATAATATTACATGCTGCAATGAAAATATAATTTTTCTGAATTGTAAACATCATATAAAAAACAGACAAAAAACATCACATCAAATTTCGGCTGAATTATATCACTTTTTTTGAAAACCAAAAACGCAGAAGCCGGATCGACCTCTGCGTTTTTGGTTTATGAGAATGACAGCCGGAAGCCATCATAATTCAAAATGCATAATTAGAGCAGATGAGCTCTCAGTTCTGCCCCAGACTTGGCACTCAGATATGCTGGCGGTAAATCGAGGATGGTAACACAGCCTGACTTGCCTTCATTTGAAAGACGGTATACAGCACGTGCACATGCAGCAAGAACGCTACCGGTAAATGCAGGATTTGAATCCAGTTTCAGGCTGTATTCGATTACATTTTTGAATTCACTGTCCATACCTGTGGTACCGGTACGGATTACAAAACCGCCGTGAGGAAGACCGCTGTGATTCTTCTTTAATTCATCTTCACTGATAAAATGAACGGTTGTATCGTAATCAGAGAAATAATTAGGCATGGTCTTGATCTGATTTTCAACATATGCGGCATCAGCACCGTCCTCCAGTACTACAAAACACTCTCTGGTGTGTTTCTGTCTGGTGGTGAGTTCAGGATTTGTCCCGGATCTTACTGCTTCAAGAGCGCTAGGTACAGGTATTGTATACTGTCTGGCATCCTTTACACCCTTGATGCGGCGGATTGCATCTGAATGTCCCTGGCTTACACCCTTACCCCAGAAAGTATAATCCCTTCCATCAGGAAGAATTGCATCGGAGTATACGCGGTTCAGAGAGAACATACCGGGATCCCAGCCTGCAGAAATCAGGGCAACTTTGCCGGCTTTCTTTGCAGCTGCATCCACATTGTCAAAATGTTTTGAAATATTTGCATGAGTATCAAAACTGTCAACTACGTTGAACCATTGTGCCAGTTCCGGAGTCTGAACAGGAAGATCGGTTGCGCTGCCGCCACCTAAAACCAGAACATCAACACGATCCTTCCACTGTTCAATCTGATCAATGCTTACTACAGGAACATTCGGTGTTCTGAGAGTAATTGATTCTGGATTTCGTCTGGTAAACACAGCCACAAGTTCCAAATCCGGGTTATGGGAAATTGCGCTTTCAACACCTCTGCTGAGATTACCATATCCGGAGATAGCGATCCTAATTGTCATTTTAAACTCCTATGTTTTGTAAATATATACAAGGTAACAAAATCAATAAAAAGTACTGGACGGGTACTGTTTATCTAACTAAAATAGCATAGGTTTCACGGAGACGTATCGAAGTGGTCGTAACGAGAATGACTCGAAATCATTTTGACCGCAAGGTCACGTGGGTTCGAATCCCACCGTCTCCGCCACAGATTGTCTTCTGTCCGTTCTGCCTATTTTCCCTCAATCAAACAAGAACCTCTGTTTTAATTAAAGTTCAGGATTTCAGGTTATTATCTGTATATTTTTGTTACTTTTTATTATTATTATTTTTATATTACTTTATCTGGTTGTGACACAAGGCTCTGATTAACTTCAGCTGCACACACACCTGTGATGAAAAGACCAGGTCGCACACATCACTTCGAACTGCGCCGCGGTTACCGGTCATGTCCGTACCGGAATTATTGAAAAAAGTTCAACAAGACCTGCATTGCAGCACCTGCCGGTTCCGGAAATCAGTTTTTAGTTCCGCTGTCGACCTTGGTTCTCAACTCTTCTGCCTTATGCTGCAAATCAGCTGCAGTTGTTTCAACCGTCTCCACTGCAACAGCATCAATGTCAAGTTCGGTCTGAATCACGTTACCGCTCTTTACCGACTTTCCCTGTTCAGCATTGCCTGATGAAACCGGAGAAGTTTCAGGCTTAAGAACCTGTTCGGCCATTGCCCTATTGCAAATTTTTGCGGTGGTTTCATATACAAATACAGCTTTTTCGCCTTTCTGATCAAGAAGTTTGAACTTTACACTGGTCAGAACCGGATAGGACTTGTAGAACAATTCGCAGAAACTGTCAGCCTGACGGGGATCAATGCTGCGATCATCAAATGTTCTGACATTTTCGGCACCCGTAAGTGATGAATCTATCAAATCCAAATCCAGCACGGTACCGTTCTTAACCGAGCAGTTTTTATAATTCCACGCTGTATAGGAACTTTCCCGGAAGGCTTTTTCCAGGGTTCCGCAGATTTCAACCTCGCTGGTTACCGCAAGGGACTGTTCACTCTGCCGATCATGCGTACTGATGGTTCTGTCATTCCAGTATTTAACTCCGAACAGAACCGCCACCACAACCGCGGCAGCAATTGTATATTTAAATCTTTTCACTGTTACTTTCCATTAAACCGGCGCGGAAGATCCGCACGGCATAGCGCTGATATTTAAGATAAGATTAGAGACATATATCTCTGGTTACATCCACCTGTTGCAACTCACCGCTTTTACCTGTAATAATCAGGTTCAGACTGTCAGCACGGGTTAGATCGAAAAATTCCGCACAATAGAAATCAATCTGGCTGTCGGTGATATTTTCATTGGTTATGTTTTCCATATGCTGATCGAAATACTGCTCCATTTCGTCCTTGACACGCAGAGACAGCACGACACCGATCTTCCCTTCATTCTCCCGGAGTTTGCAAGACTTGAACACAAACGAATCATTGTTTTTAAATGATTCCTTCAGCAAACCGCAGGCACTGTCAGGACTGGTTTCTATGCGCCAGTGAACAAACTTCATCATTGCATAACCTATCAGAAGCCCGAGGAAACAGACCACCACCAGCCTCAAAATCTGATCTTTAATTGAATTATCAGCCATAAACTTTGTCAAATACCTCAAGTTCGTCGCAATTATATCACAAAACACTTCTTTAATAATAAAAAAAACCGTAATAACTTTACTTTATTTAGTGATAAATATTATTTACTAAATATTATTAATTAAAATTCAAACTTTCTATTTAGGATAACTCATGGAAAGAAATGAATTTATGGTTTTGGCAAACTGTTCCTGAAACAGCCACTTTGCAGGATTTTCAAGAATCGCCATACGGCTGATCTGTCCCTCATGGTTGATTTGAAACGGCATTACAATAAGACTCTCCACACTTCTGCTTACAAGCTTTTGAAAAGTACTGTCTATAAGCATTTTTTTGAGTATAACAACATTTGAAAATAAACGACAATTGGTTATTGAACTTACCGAGTGATCAAAAAACTCCTCCAGCACCCTTGCATCAACCATGTTGGATTTTTTCGCCGGATTGTCCCCGGTGCTGCATTCAATCTTTGCAGTCAGATTACTGTTGTTTACATGATAGATATGGACGGTGCCTCCGGTCAGATTGTGCAATTCCCTGCAGATTGTCTCTCTCTTCTTGGCTGCAGGCTGGTTTTCTGACAATGCATTGTTTACATTATGGATGAAACTGCACAGACTGTTGGTATTCAAAGCAACATCAACGGTGCTGTCAGCCTTCTTCTGAAGTTTCTTTTCATTGGTTATATCCTGCATATAACCGTAAAGCCACAGCTTGTCATTCTGATCGTGGGTAATATAGAGCCAGTCCCTGACATTTATAATATCACCTCCGGCAGTCTTGATTCTGAAATCAACATCAACCGGACAGTTCGATGTCAGCGCTCTGCTGAAGGCGGAATCAAACTTGCTAGAACTTTCCTGATCAGCAAACATACCCTTGATATTTTCCCCGAATCTGATCCTGATATCATTTATATCATATCCCGTTAAAACCTTGAAATAAGGACTTACATAATGGATGGAATTCTTGCCGGTAATCAGACTGCGGTGAATAGCTCCCGGTATAGTACGGGCTATATTATCGATTTCGGATGTAAGCTGTTTTACCGTAACTTTGATTTCCTCATTATCACTGTTGTCATAGAACAGAGCCTGCACAAATTTCTGTTCCCGTTCATCCGCACACAGTTCCATCTCACCCTTGATCTTTACCAGATATCCGCCGCGGTTGATAATATCATAGCAGAACGTCTGTTTGTCCCCGACCACATTAAGCCGGTTCAAATCATCCTGAAGGTTTGGATAATCAGCAGGACAGATGATGGAACCTCCGTCGGCCACCACCTCTTCATAGAATTCATCAGAGGTATAACCGAATATTTGAAGAGCATGATTGTTAACATCAAGATACTGGAAGCGGCGGTTGAGTTTGTTGGAATCAAACTCATAGAGAAATTTTGCAGCACCGAACATTTCGCTGTTAAAACGGTTTGGATCTTTCACCAAAGACTTGGTGAACATCTGTTCCTGGGCAATCAGAACCCGTTTCGGGATCCCGTACCCGTCATTGTCAAGAAGAACAATCCACAGCCGGCGGTACAGATTCCTGTTGATATCAAGCCGGTTGTGGTACATGAGTTTAATCAGATATTTGCTGCTGTTGACTGCTTTAACAAGATTATCAGGCTTGAGCAGAGTGTTAAGCTGGGACTGCTGTTCCGGTTCAACCTCGGTCTCAATGAACAGGTGAAGCCACTCGGAATACGATTTCATCTCAACCGTTTCCGCTCTGTCTGTCAGTTCATAGCAGGTTTCCTCCAGCAGATCGACCACCACCATCTGCATGAACTTGCGTTTGAACTGATTAATGAACAGCCATAAATCCTGATCCTGTTCGCGTACCAAATGTTGAACCATAAAGACACCCTTACCGAAAACTGCACCCTCAGTATATTCTATTAGATAAGACTGAAACTAACTACATTCAGTGCAAAAAATTGTGTTTGATGTTCAAAACTTTGGTAAAAAAAACGGCCGCTGTTAAGGCGACCTGTAAATTAAAAACAGAGAAGTACTTTACTTTACCTCGCTGCAGTTTTCCTCTGTCAGACGTATGGCATACTGCATGGTATTGTCATAATAATACCGGTATTCCACCGCCTGGGCACCTATATAGCGGTTTTTAATGATTTTTCCCGCCTCTGCGCACATGGCTCTGGCATTTTTCTCCTGACCTTTTTCTATCAGCCATTTCGGACCGACCACATCAGCATGGGTAAATGCCGCACGGTTGATCTCAACACCGATTACAAAAGTATTGCCTTCAAATGCCGATTTACGGAACTTGACGCTCTTCTCCTTGGCCAGACTTGCATCATACGATGTAGCGAAATCCTCCCGGTTCAGTGCCATTTTTTCCGGAGTTACCGGCTGATCTATACTTTTCCAAATAGTAATTGCAAGCACTGCCGCCACTATCACACCTACAATACCAAGTATGATATATGAAAAACGTTTTTTCGCATCGCGATCCTCTTCACCGAGCATGATATTTTCCAGCCCGTTTTCTTGCTGATTATCTGACATTTCTTTATCCTTTTTTAAAACTGAACGTATTCTACCACAGCGAAACGCAATTGATAATTACAATACATGAACCCGCAGAGTGTTTCCGGCAGCGGCGAAAACCCTTTTGCAGTCCTTTCAGTACAAATATCGCGCAGACAAACTCAAAATAGAAATATCACAACAAAAATCCTTGACGAAACAATTTTTGTAATTATAATAAGCAACATCGAAAGTTAATCGGTTCGGTGATTAGCACAGCCCGGTAGTGCACCTGGTTTGGGACCAGGGTGTCGTAGGTTCGAATCCTACATCACCGACCATTCTTCCTCAGTCGGTGATTAGCACAGCCCGGTAGTGCACCTGGTTTGGGACCAGGGTGTCGTAGGTTCGAATCCTACATCACCGACCATTTTTTATTAATCTTCTATAAAAATTCCACGATCTCACTTCATGCCTCATACTTTGTTATTTGTATCCGTACTGTAATGTGCAACTATAGCCTAGCAGTCTCTGTTCTCATGCTCCGCCGCAACTTTACGCTGTACGGATGTTCTCACCGGAAAATCAGGGAAACTGCAACTCTGAGAGTTCAATCTCACTATTAAAATCTAGAAAACAATAGAATTGTGATCATATGTCTGTCTATTTTTTATAAGAAGGAAAGGATATTGCGCATGAAAACTTTAGTTATATCGGGACATCCGCACCTGGAAACATCGATCGCAAACGCCACCATTATTGAGGAATTAAAAAAGGTTCCGGACCTGGAAATCAGAAATCTCGGAGCACTTTATCCCGACTACAGGATCAACACTGCAGAGGAACAGAAGGCAATGCTGAACGCCGATCTGATTATCTGGCAGTTTCCGGTATACTGGTACGGTTTGCCTTCCATAATGAAAAAATGGCAGGAGGAGGTTCTGACTCACGGTTTTGCCTACGGTTCAAACGCAAAACTCGGAGGAAAAAAACTGATCATATCCGCCACCACCGGTTCTCCTGTGGATGCCTACCAGCCTGACGGAGCCCAGAATAAAACCCTGGACACGCTGTTTGCGCCTCTGTACCAGTGTGCGGATATGTGCAGACTGGAACATACGGGAACCTTCCATCTCGGTGGAATACTGTACATTCCCGGTGTTACCGGAGAGGACGAAAAGGACAGAATGAAAGAGCGAGCAAGAGAACATGCCGCAAAAATGATAAAATCAATCAACACGCTGTAGTTTTCCATAACATCAGTAATAGATTAAACGTCGGATCCCGGTTCATGCTCTCTTACATGGACTTGGATCCTATTGTATTTATAACAATCAGCTATATAAAAGGTATTTTTCGATGGATTCAAAAGAAAATATTCCAGGAAGTTCTGAAACAGTCACCGCCGGCACCGGTCAGAATGCAGTGGAAATCAACCGGGATCTTGCCATTGAACTGTCTGTTTCACCGCATATCAACTTTGCCGTGCAGCAGAACAGGATCCCCCTGATCAAATCGATAACAGTGTTCAATAAATCAACGGTTGATCTCAGAGATCTTACCCTGAAAATCCACGCATCACCTGCTTTTGCAGAACCTTCCTTTATTCATCTTGACATCGTTCCGGCCCTGGAAAGAGTTACTGTCAACGATGCTAATGTGCATCTTAATCCTGAATATCTGGTAAATATAAACGAGAAAGTAACCGGCAGAATCGACATAGAACTGATCGATGCCGCAGAAACTGTAATCCAGCAGAAAAGCGAGAATATAGATGTGCGTGCCTATGATGAATGGCTCGGCACCACCCAGTACCCGGAACTGCTGGCGTCATACATAATGCCGAACCACCCGGTATACGGCAGCGTCATATCAGACGGTGCAGACATACTAAAGGACTGGGGGCTTGATAATCAGTTTGACGGTTATCTTTCAGAAGATCCGAACCGGGTTCTCCAGATGGGAGCTGCTATATATGAAGCCCTGCGCAAACGAAACATGCTCTATGTCGTAAGCAAAAGCGGTTATTCGCTGATAGGTCAGCGAATCAGACTGTGCGATCAGGTACTCAGTCAGAAACAGGGAAACTGCCTTGATCTGTCGCTGCTGTACGCGGGTGCACTGGAGGCTGTAGGTATAAATCCTCTGCTGATACTCACCTCGGATCACGCCTTTGTAGGTTTCTGGCTGGAACAGAAAAATTTCCCTAACGTGGTGCAGGACGATGCCTCCAACATCACCAAACGAATTGCAGACGGCATCAATGAAATAGCCATTGTGGAGGCAACCGCCCTTCTGAGCAACTGCGACTTCAAAAAGTCACAGAGCATGGCTCTGCAGAATTTAAAAAACCTCGACGCAGTCGAATATATCATCGATATTAAATGTGCCCGAAGCTACGGATATTCACCTCTGCCGCTGCGCATAAAGAGCGACGATGGATGGACAATTGAAAGACCGGAAATAAAGGATACCGGATCAACTTCACCGGACCGTCTGTCTGATACCGTGGTTCTCAGTTCCGAAGCCACCGAACTAACCAAAAAGCAGGTATGGGAAAGAAAACTGCTCGATCTCGGACTCAGAAACAGTCTGATCAGCATGCGTCTCAACAAGGTTCTCATTCCTGTTTTGTGCAACAGCGTTGATCAGTTTGAAGACAACCTTGCCGACGGTGAAAGTTTTGTCATTCTGCCGCGTCCTGAAGAAATCGATTTCAAAAATGAGGATATCAGTTTTGATACTCTTCACAATCTGCCTCAGTTCAAAGATATAGTAGATCAGGATTTCAAAAACAAACGACTGAGATCCGTTCTTACCGATGCGGTACTGAAGGATAAACTCAAGGAACTGTTCAGAGCTGCCAAGGTATCTCTGGAAGAAAACGGAACCAATACGCTGTACCTTGCGCTCGGTCTGCTCAAATGGTATGAAAACGAACGCAGCACCAAGGCCCGTTATGCTCCTATAGTACTGCTTCCGGTTGAAATTATCAGAAAAAGCGCCGTTTCAGGATTCACCCTCAGACTGAGAGATGATGATCCGATGATGAACTTCACCATTCTGGAAAAAATCAAACAGGATTTCAAAATCGAAATCAACGGTCTGGATCCGCTTCCGTCAGACGAACACGGCATAGATCTGCGTCTGGTTCTGAACATTGTGCGCAAGGCGATAGTTGATCAGCCGCGCTGGGATGTTCTTGAATCCGGCTATATCGGAATATTCTCCTTTACCCAGTTTGTAATGTGGAATGACATCCGCAACCGCAGCGAGGATCTCAGCCGCAATAAAATAGTTAAAAGTCTCATCGACGGTAAACTCAGCTGGGATTCCAATTTCACCAACATTCCGGAGGAGGTTGACGAATCTTCAGCCATTCTGCCTATTTCCGCCGATGCTTCCCAGCTGTACGCCATCAATGCGGCAGCCAACGGGGAAAGCTTTGTACTGCACGGACCTCCGGGAACCGGTAAATCACAGACCATCACCGGTCTGATCGGCAACGCACTGGGAAAAGGGAAAACCGTACTGTTCGTTGCCGAAAAAATGGCGGCTCTGTCCGTGGTTGAAAAAAGGCTGTCAAAGATCGGTCTAGGCGCATTCTGTCTTGAAATCCACTCCAACAAGGCAAAGAAATCCTCTATTCTCGAGCAGCTTCAGCAGACACTGGAGCTGGCAAAGGAGAACGGAAGATCCATCTATACCGAGAAGGCGGACCAGCTTGCAAAGATCCGTTCAGACCTTGCCTGCTATGTAAGGGCACTGAAAAAGATCCAGCCATGCGGATACAGTACCTATGAACTGCTGAATCTTTACGAACAGAATATAGATCTGGAAACATCACTGACCTTCCCTGCAGATTTCGTAAAAAGTCTCACCAAGGAAAAACTGGCAGAACTTGAAAAGGTGATCCAGGAGCTGGTGGCAATGGGAAGAGAACTCGGGGAAATTTCAGATCATCCTCTGGCTCTTATCAGCGGCGGAAACTACAGTGAACAGCTGCGTACGGAACTTCCGCATGAACTTGATTCCTATGCCGAATCATTCAATGAAATGGAGAATACTTTCAAAGAGGTTAACCGGCAATTCAATCAGCCGGTTGATAATTATGAAGATCTGACCGGACTTGCAGAAATCATCCGCAGCGCAAACGTACTCACCTCGTCACCGAAACAGTGGTACAGTTCCGCAAACCGTTCACGGATCCTGTCCGATCTCATAGATCTGACAGATCTGTATACAAATGCCCAGAAGGTAAAAGCGGATCTGCATAAAGACTGGAAGGATGAGCTGTTTGAACAGGATTCATCCCAGCTTCGCAGTGAATACGATTCCGTCATGTCAAAATGGTTCCTGCCCCGTTTCTTTGCCAGCCGCAAGCTGACCCAGAAATACATGGGATATTTCAAGGGTTCCGATTTTACCTCGGTTGATATTTCACAGCTGATTTCAAAACTTGAAAAATGCGACAGCGACTGCGATAAAGCCTATACACTGCTTAAAGAGCAGTCGGAGGATCTCGGTGAACTGTATGAAGGCAGAAAAACCGATCTGGCTAAACTGAACAGCTCTGCCAAGGAGGTTCAGGAAATCCTGCGCAAATTCAACAGTATGAAACTGAATTTTGCGGCACTGGCCGAAGATGATTTTGCAACAAGCTGCGCAAATGCAGAAAAGGCATGGAACAGATACCTGGAAAAATTTGACAGTCTGGATCAGAAACTTGAGCTCACCCGCGACAATACCGCCGGCAACTGGTTTGATGCAAACCACAGCATGCTGTCCTTCCTGGATTCACACCCTGAAATTCTCAGAGAATGGATGCTCTTCAACAACAGAAGAAAGCATGCGGTTGAACTCGGACTTAAACCGCTGATTGATCTGTACATGACAGAACTGAGCAACGATGAGGTGCTTGATCACTACCGCCATGCAGTCTACCAGGCTCTGGTAACACTTGCCATCGACGGCAGCGACGAACTGAAGAACTTCTCCAGCGCCAGATTCAACGAGCAGATCCGCATGTTCCGAAGCATGTCGGAACAGGTACAGAAACTTGCCCAGCAGGAAATTTACTTCAGACTGCTGGCACAGCTTCCTGATCCTAATATCGACGGAGCAAAGAGTTCCGAGCTGGGAATTCTGCAGAGAGCCATAAGAAACAAGGGAAGAGGTCTGACCATCCGAAAACTGTTTGAACAGATCCCTAACCTTCTTCCTAAACTGTGCCCGTGTATGCTGATGAGTCCTATATCGGTAGCCCAGTATCTCGATCCGAACCGCGAACCGTTTGATCTGGTGGTATTCGATGAGGCATCACAGCTGCCAACCCGCAAAGCGGTGGGAGCAATCGCCCGCGGCAGCAATGCGGTTATTGTCGGAGATCCTAAACAGATGCCGCCTACAAGTTTCTTCATGTCAGGAAACGAGGATGAGGACAACCTTGAAATGGAGGATCTGGAAAGTATTCTGGATGACGCTCTTGCCATCAATCTGCCTCAGAGTCACCTGCTGTGGCACTACCGCAGCCGTCACGAAAGTCTGATTGCCTTCAGCAACCAGCAGTTCTACGGCAATGATCTGTATACCTTCCCGTCAACCAATGATCGTGAATCACTGGTTACCATGAGAAGAGTTGACGGATATTTTGAACGCGGCGGCAAACGAACCAACCGCGGAGAGGCAGAGGCCATCGTTGAAGAAATCATCGCGCGTTGCAAAGATCCTGTTAGGAGAAAGCAGTCTCTCGGTGTTGTTACCTTCAACATCAGCCAGCAGAATCTTATAGATGATCTGCTCCTCGAGGCGTGCAAAAAAGATCCGGATCTCGATGAATGGATCAACACTTCAGAAGAACCGCTCTTCATCAAGAACCTGGAAAATGTTCAGGGTGATGAACGCGATGTAATCTTCTTCTCCATCGCATACGGCAAGGATCGGGACGGGAAAATGACCATGAATTTCGGTCCTCTTAACCGTGACGGAGGATGGAGACGTCTGAATGTAGCAGTTACCCGAGCCCGCCAGGAAATGCGTATTTTCAGTTCCATCGGCTATGAGGACATTGATCTCAACAGAACTGCAGCCGAAGGAGTCAAGGCACTGAAAAACTTCCTCGAATATGCTGAACACGGAAGACTGGCTATGGACAAAAACCGTGCATCCCAGTTTGCCGGCCGCAGGGACTATATTGCAGCCAATATTGAACGAATGCTCGTTGATCTGGGCTACAAGGTTGACCGCAACATCGGTAAATCGAAATTCAATATCGATCTGGCAGTTCTGGATCCTAATGATCCTAACAAATATATTCTTGGTATTCTGCTCGACGGCTATTCCTATCAGCAGGCTCACAGTGTATGGGATCGAGAGGTAAGTCAGATGTCCGTTCTGCAGGGACTCGGCTGGTATATCACCAGAGTATGGTCTCTTGACTGGAAAAACAACCGTCAGAAGGAAATCAACCGTCTGCTGGAGCTGCTTACAGCACTTCAGGATCCGGAACAGAAAGCAAAACTTATGGAATCGGCAAAACCCAGACCTGTCGAGGTACCTCCTCCTGTCACTTCCGCTGATCCTGGATCCGGATCTGGATCTGTAGCCGGCACCGTAATCAATTCAAGAAAAACTGCGGTTGAAGCTCCGGCGGTACCCGCCAGAAATCTGGCAGTGGTAAACGATCCGTACCAGGATGTGGATCTTGCCAAGGAGCTGAGACACCCTCGCGACATACTGAGTGATTCCCTGCTGACCAGCAAGTTCGACGAACCGCTGGTTCAGAAGGCTAACCGGCTGATCGAGGTTGCCGCTCCGATGTCCAGGACTCTGCTGCACAAAATTCTGCTGGAATGCTACGGAATAAGCAGAACCAACAAGAAACTTGAAGCTAAACTTGGAGGAGAAATCGCCATCAGGATCAATGCTGTCAAGGTTCGCGACACCGTAAACGGAGAGCTGTACTACTGGAAACGAAGCCAGGATCCGAATACCTACAATACGTACCGGACCGGCTACTACGGACTTACCAGAAACGGAACTGATGTTGCGTCTCAGGAGGTTACCGCCGCCATCATGACCGTGGTTAAAAACATGGTAGGCATCAGTTCAGGGGAGTTGATCAAAGAAACATCCAAAATTCTCGGAATTAAACGTTCGAATAAAAATTCCAACGAATACTTCCAGATGGTTCTGGACAAACTGATCGCTCAGAAGAAAATAACTATCAATGCCAGTGGAAACTGCATGATTAACAATGATTAAAAAAAGTTCACACATATGATATTATGCCGGTTTGTATGAACTTTAGAACAGTTTTTGCATCTAAAGTTATGCACTATGGCTAAGCATCAGTGAACGATGATTATTAACTTTTAATTTAAGGATAAACGCCTAATGAATAAATTTCTCAAAATTGCTCTGATGGTTGCTCTTGCAACTTCAACCACAGTCGGTTTAAACGGCTGCACCAACAATTATGACAGTGAGAACCGCAGAATTGCAGATGAAGGCACAACATTCCAGACAACCTACGGAATTATCATCAGTTCCAATCCGGTTAAGATCAAGGAGGAAAACCTTGATAAAGGAACAACCAGTGCCGTTGCCGCTATCGGTGGTGCTGTGGCAGGAAGTCTCATCGGGTATAATTCCAGCCATCACCACAGCAGAAGCTACAAGTGGCACCATGGCGGTCACACCGGCTCCGATGCAGGCGGAATTATCGGAGGACTTGTCGGTCTCGGCGCAGGTCTGCTGATCGGAAACCTGATATCAAACAGTGCCAATACTGTAGACGGATTAAGAGTAAACATTGTTACCTTTGATAATCAGAACTTCACTATCGATGTTCCTAAAGACAGCCGTTTTGTTTCAGGAAGTTACGTGCAGATCAACGTTACCGGAAACGGATATACCCAGCTTACCCCGATCAACAAGGAAGCATATGAGCTTGTTGTAAAGCAGCAGAACGCTGTTAGAGCAGGCAAATACGACGTGAACGAGCAGCAGTATTATGACGATAACAATTATTCCCAGCAGAACAGCTCATCCAGGAATTCATCAAGATCAAATTTAAATGACTCAGATTTATACCTGGATTAAATGCTAATTACAGGAACTGTTTGAAAACGGCGGAAATTACCGCCGTTTTTTATTACCGCTCTGCGGCCTGCTTTTGGCTTTTCCCGCTCTGATAGGCTGATTGCAATAGTTATAAAGAGAAATCTGCAGCTGGCTGCGATCTATTTTTGAGGTACACAGCTCCATTTCAAACTGATGCTGATCTGCAAATCTCTTGCTCCAGCTTTTCTCTTCAGGATCAAACCTGTATCCCAGACTTTTCAACTGTTCCTTGACCGGATAGGTTTTTCCGCTGATAACCGCTGTAATACAGTTTCGTTCATCCGAACTTTCACGGCTGATGGATTTGAGCACCTCCTGCTCGTTGAATGGATCAAATTTGAAATTAAGTTTGCTTACAAACGGTGACAGTTTTTCTTCGGACGGAGCCAGCAGATACAGTTTTTTCCTTGCCCTGGTCATGGCAACATACAGCAGGCGGCGCTCCTCCTCAACCAGATCATTCTCATACAGCCCCACCACCTTAAGATATACCGAATCAGGATGAATCAGAGGAAAGAACCATGAACTGACATTAACAATTACATAGTCAGCTTCACCGCCCTTATAGGAATGCACTGTCTGGACTTTGATATTTTTACCGGTTAACAGCCGGTTGAGTTTGGCAATTTCACTCTGGGTCCGCACCAGCACAATCACAGACTCTCCGTTTTCCTTTTTCTGATCGAGATATTTTGCAATTTCAGCAATTTTTACCGGAACATCAATTTTCGAACTTATAGCTGTAGAATGAACAAGGCAGACTGTTCCTGCACTCTTCACAACAGCCCGTGCGCCGGCTCCGCGTCCTTTCATAAGTTCGTTGCTGATCGAAATAATCGAAGGAGATGAACGGTAATTGGAAAGAAGATTCAAACGGTTCGGCTGTTCAAAATATTTTTCAAACGAGGTGAAGTAGGACAGTTCCGCTCCGGAATAACCATTGATTGACTGCCAGTTATCACCAACCGCGGTAAGGTGTATTTCACCGGAGGCCTGACGGCGGATCTGCTTCAGAAGTTCATAATATGCCGTCGAGAAATCCTGAAATTCATCAACAAAGATATGACTCAGTCCGCGGGTAAAAAAAGATTTGCCGAAATCAGTGGCCAGTTTCTGTTCAGCAACCGAAAACAGTTTCAGAAAGTCGTAGCAGTCTCCGCGGTCGAGTTCCTCTTCATAACTTTCATACAGATCTCTGAACAGACGGTCGAACAGTCTCTCAGTATCACAGCCTGCCACATAATCCTTCACAATCAGGTTAAATTTTTCCGGAGTAATTTTTTTCTGTTTGCAGATCAGGATCAGATTCTGAAAGGCTTTCAGCATACGCTCCCTGGCAAACGTGGCGCGGGAAAAAATATCCAGATCTTCAGATTTTCTGATTTCACAGCCGAATATATTTTCAAGATCCCGGATCATTTCATCCTGCGATTCCGGCTTTATCCGATCTGAAAAATCAAAATCTGCATCTGACAGAGTTATCACACCCTTTCCCTGTGATTCATGGGAATACAGCGCATCACTCCAGCTTTTTATGTTCAACAGCGGTTCCGTACCGTTAACAATCTGAAAGAAACCTCGTCCCTCCGCATGTGAATTTTTATAAATATACGGCAGATTGTAGGAAACCAGCAGATTGCCGAGGTTCTGATCACGAACATCCGATACGATTTTCCCGTCCGCGGTATAAAAGAAATCCGCCTTTTTCTGTTCGCGGTCCGAAAATGAGGACAGCATCAGTTCCACATATTTTCTTAATGTATCAGGATCTTTTATTTTACGGTTGAGAACTCTGAAAAACACACTGTTGTTAAGAGAACTGCAGTCATCGGTAATAAAAAACTGCTCAGAGGACGGTTTTACAATCTGGTAGGCAAGTGCATGAAAGGTCATGATCTGCGGGATCCGGATCCCGTAAAAGCAAAGAGCATTTTTAAGTACCCGATCCCTCTGCTGATAGGTAAGGTTCCCCTGCTGACTGAGATAATCAAGAAAGGATCGGTAGGCAGTTTCCCCCGCCAGGATCTTGAAAAGCCGCTCACGAAGCAGTACCGAGGCACTTTTATTAAATGCCAGCAGCAGAATGCATGATGGTTCAATTTTCCGGTGCTCGGTAAGAAACAGAACCTTGTAGATCAGCAGTGTTGTTTTCCCCGAACCTGCTCTGGCGGTTATCAGAGTATTGAGACTGTCATCCATAATGGCAGCAGCCTGTTCGTCATTCGGAGGTAGAATGGATGGAAAACGCTCTGCAAACCAGCCGCGCAGAATATTAAACGCGGCTTTTTTTACACCGGGTCTGTCTGAAGATTTCAGCGACGCATAGAATTTCTGCCAGTCACTGTAAAAATAATTCTTCAGCTGCTTATCTGTTTTTTCCATCATTATCCAACCCGTTAAGATGCGTATATTATAGCAACTTTGCAAAACGACAGGAATTACTGTTGTTTCACAGTACAGTTCACAATTATAAATCTCCGTTCACCAACATACATTTATCTAGTGATATTATTCTAGTGGTTGATCAGGCTGCCGCCGGTTCAACATGTTTACTGCATAATAATTAAAAAGGAAACAGGGGGAAGATCTGGGGTTCAGATCTGTATTTTAATGAAAGTATCACTGTATAAAATTTTTGCCGTTATAGTAGTCGGCATTATTGCGGGACTGCTGCCGATTCTTTATCCGCAGGTGCTTCCGCTCAATATGGTACAGCACACTCTGCTGGTTATTTTTGCCCTTGCCGCCACAGCATGGCTCTGCGAACCGATCCCGGTTTATGCGACCTCTCTGGCAATTATGGGAGCTCTCACACTGCTGATTTCTGACTCGTCAATAACTCCGATCAGAAATTACATCATTGAATCAAACGGGGGAGAGCTGCTCTCATACAAGGGGATCCTGAACAGTTTCAGTTCTCCGATCATAATTCTGTTCCTCGGAGGTTTTGCTCTTGCTATCGGTTCAAGTAAGTACAAACTTGACGTTACCCTGGCAAAAATACTGCTGAAACCTTTCGGTTCCGGCCCTCGTCGCGTTATGCTCGGAGTTATGACCATCACCGGATGCTTTGCAATGTTTATGAGTAACACCGCAACCGCTGTTATGATGCTCGCAATGATGACCCCGGTGCTTTCCTCCATCGATAAAAGCGACCGCGGTATCAAGGCTATGGTCCTGTCCATTCCGTTTGCCGCCAATATCGGCGGTATCGCAACTCCAATCGGTACACCGCCTAACGCAATCGCCCTGGCGTATCTTACCGGTGATAACACCATCAGTTTCGGCCAGTGGGTTGTCTATGCACTGCCGATTGCCCTTGTTTGTATCGTAGCAACCTGGATAGTTCTGAATGTAATATTCCCGTTCAAGGAAAAGAAAATCGAAGTTACCATCAAGTCTGAATTCAACAAGGACTGGAGAACTCTCACTGTTTACGCAACCTTTATTGTAACAATTCTTCTGTGGATGACAGAAAAATGGCACGGTGTTAACAGCTATGTAGTTGCGCTGATCCCGATTATCGCCTTTACCACCACCGGTGTTATGAAAGCACCGGATATCAAAACCATGAACTGGGATGTTATCTGGCTGATCGCCGGAGGTATAGCGCTTGGTGACGCCCTGAGTAAGACCGGACTGGCTGAAGTACTTGCACACATTGTTGACTACAGCAAACTGAACATCTTCATGATCATTGTTTCAGTGTGCACTATCGGCTGGCTGATTTCAAACTTTATCTCAAATACTGCGACTGCCAACCTGATGATCCCGATCATATTTGCAGTGCTCAGTACAATCAGCGCAACCAATCCGGAGACACTCGGCACCTTCTCAATATCTTCTATTGTTATGGCCGCCGCTCTGGCTATGTCCTTCGCCATGACTCTGCCTATCAGTACACCGCCTAACTCCCTTGCTTATGCCACAGGCTTGATTAAAAACCGCGACATGATGCTGGGTGGAGGAATCGTGAGTGTAATGTGTCTGGGTATAAATATACTGGCTTTGTATCTTTTTAAATAAATAAAAGACTAAAAATTCTTTTCAAAATCATGATCTGCAGCAGATCATGATTTTTTTATTTTAAAATGATTAAAATATCGGCTATCAATTCATAATTCAGGAAAATCTTTCAAAACCGCTTGACGAGCGGGGGGCAAATCCGTATCATGTGCAACTGAAACAAGCGATTGTTTCTAGCGCGTGCCCTTGGCTCAGCTGGATAGAGCAACGGCCTTCTAAGCCGTAGGTCATAGGTTCGAATCCTATAGGGCACGCCATCGACGACGGTGGTGAGAGTAGTTCAGTTGGTAGAGCCCCGGATTGTGATTCCGGTTGTCGTGGGTTCGAGTCCCATCTCTCACCCCATTTTTTTTGCGGGAGTGGCGAAATTGGTAGACGCGCCAGATTTAGGTTCTGGTGTTTCGGCGTGAGAGTTCGAGTCTCTCCCCCCGCACCATCTTTTCTGATATTATCCTGTTGTTAGTTCGTAGAATAATTAATCCTTCGTTTTCCGTTCTGTTGGTTTGGTCAGATCCGTTCAGAATTTGGTGTATTCTGTTTTTTTTTCTTACCGCTTCCCTTGCGGTCAATTACTGAATAAGGTTTGACTCCTGGCATTGCTGCAATTTCCACTTCTAATGAAGTTTCTAAGCCGGCATTTTAAATTTTCGTTATCATCTTCAGTCTTTTCACATGTTGGTCAGACATTTTGGCACTTCTTTGTAAACCGGGTATTATGCAGGATTTTAAAAACAAACTTTAAGTCTAAATCAATGCAATGAAAGATTAACACAACAACCGGCAGCAGCTGTGAAAACCAAAGGCTGTAATAAAAACCCCGAAATCACCGTTAAACCGGAATTTCGGGGAAATGGCTGAACATCGCCAGGCATTTGCAGGAGTCACCGAATTACGGCTCCTACGGAACATTCATCAGGACATAATCTCAGCACCGTTAAGGCCGTTCATTTTCTCCTGCTCATCAGTTATACGATCAAACATTTCCTTGGCAGACTGGATCTGTTCCTGAGCGGCAAAGAATACATCAACCACCTCAGGATCAAAATGCGTTCCGGAACCTTCCCGAATAATTGAAAATGCTTTTTCTATAGGCATCTGAGGCTTGTATATACGTTTGGACACCAGTGCATCAAACACATCGGCAACAGCCATGACGCGCGCAGAAAATGGAATATCCTCACCGGCAAGACCGTACGGATAACCTGTTCCGTTCCACTTTTCATGATGATAGGCTGCAATGGATTTTGCTTCTTTAAGAAATGAAGAATCCGGCACCTGTTTGATTACCTTCTCGATCATCTCACCACCGGCGGCTGCATGGGATTTCATTATGGCGAATTCCTCATCAGTCAGCTTACCCGGTTTATTTAAGATCTGATCCGGTATCCTGATTTTACCGATATCATGTAACGGTGCTGAATTAACTACATTGGTTATGTATTTATCGGTTATGAAATCTTTATGCAGTCCCATCTGCTTCATTTTTTCAAGAATAATCCTTACATATTCAGCAGTCTTGTGAATATGCATTCCGGTGTTCTCATCCCTGCTTTCAACCATATCGGCAAGAACAACAATCATGGAATGCTGCATTTTAGATATACGATCCTTCTGAGCCTGAATTTCAGATGTATACTGTCTGCTGCTGTCCATCATCTCCAGGAAAATATCATAAAGGTGCTCTATTTCATCACCGGTATGGATATCAAGTTCCTTTATTCTTTCAACATTCTTATCAATTTCAGATTTATTACTGAACGCAAATTCACTGGTTCTCAATGCCATGGAATTGATCGGGAATATCAGAGAATAATCAACAAACGCGATAATCAGGAACAGACTCAGAACCAGGAATCCCAGGAACAGGAACACCAGCTGGATCAGAAAACCGACTTCATTTTTGAGGATGTGCGTCATGCGGATATCGGTACCGACATAGGCGACGGTCTGACCTCTGAACTTGATCGGCTCATATACTGTAAGCAGCCAGCCGAATCTGTCGTTGGAAACGATCGGTTCAATCTGCTCTCCTTTTTTCAGCCTGTCAACATAAGGCATGAAACCTTCATCAAACGGAATAATATCACCGGGAGCATCAGGCTGGGTTCCCGGCTGTTCAATATCAAATATAACCTTACATCCATTATCAAGGATCTTATATACATAGAGATACTCTATATGAGGAGTGGTGCTTCTGATGAGAAGCATATCTCTCTTAATCTGACGGTAGTCCTGATCTTCAAAATTCTTCTCTGCATACTCATCTATCCTTGAAGCATCAAGCAGTTTTGAAGTTTCATAGGCAACCTTCTGTGCAGTATGGCTGTACTCCGAAACCATATAGTTATGGTACAGCACTGCACTGATCAAGGTGGAAACAGCTGAAACCAGAATCATGGCTCCCACTATAATCATGATCATTTTGGTACGGATGGAAACACTTCTGCATTCCATATTTTTTGTTTTAAGAGCTTCATCCCTGGACAGCGGTTTCTGCTGCCAGAAAGCAATCCTCAGGGCACTCCTCCACCGCTTCGGCATAAGATTGAATATGAGCAGAACCAGGCACAGCACTGCACCTTTATCGAAGAACTCGATACAAAGTCCGCTCATAAAATTGCCCTTAAGTTCCCCCTCGAGAACCCAGGAGATCATTCTGTCAAATATCGTGGCGACAAGCGGGAAAATGAAAAACAGCGGCCATAATGTTCTGAACCGGTACAGGAACCCCTTGTTATAGAAATACGTTGAAATCAGCGCAATCCACACGCTTATCACCGAATAATAGATAAATGAAAAATCTACGAGAACGGCATTTATTAAATTGGTAAGAAATCCGATCAGAATTCCGGGAAGGTAACCGCCGATCACCGCCACGAAAATTGTTCCGATTGTATCCAGCCAGATCGGAGCTCCGAGTTTTTGGGCGATATATGCAGGGACAATATTGAGAAGCAAGCCGATAATACACAGCATTGCGGCATTTTTCAGTAAAATTTTTAATTCTTTTTTATAAAATTCCGATAAACCTGACATACTTACCAACTTCTGTTCCGGATTACGAGAAAGGAATATAAAATTCTATGAGGAACATTTCAAAACAACACTGTCTTTATTTGATCTGTCCGTAATATTTTTCCCTGCGTCAGTAATCTCAATTATGCGCCCCGTCACCGGGACAATCCCGTACCAATTCCTATTATCTGCCGGTTGCAAGTTCGCACAGACCGTCAGCTTAACAAATTCCTGTTTCTATACCGGAAGAACCTCCGAAAGTTCAACCGGAACAGCACCCTTCGACTCGATTATACTACCTTTGTTCTGTACAGACGAAAACATAACTTCATAAATGAGGAGCTCAGCCACAGTTTTTTTCTATCACGCCGCTTGAAATTTCGGTATAATCTACAGCATTGTTCGAAAAAGTGAATTATTAGCAATGGAAAGAAAGATTTTACTGACTGATTGTCACGATGAAACCGGCATTATCGCCAACGTAACCAGCATCTGTAGCAAGTACAGACTCAATATCGTCAAGAATACCGAATTCGTAGCCCACGAGCAGGAACGTTTTTTCATGCGTACTGTTCTTGAAGGTGATTTCAATTCAAACTTTCTCAGTGATGTAAGAGCCGCACTGCCGGAGGGTGCAAGCGCCAGACTGGTTTCAACGGCCAAAAAGAGACTGGTGGTAATGGTCACCAAGGAAACTCACTGTCTGGGTGATCTTCTGCTTAAACACTATGCTCAGGCACTCAATCTGGAAATCGTTGCAGTAATCGGCAATTATGATGTTCTGAGGGAACTGACAGAAAAATTCAATATTCCGTACCATCACGTAAGTCACGAGGGGCTGACCCGTGAAGAGCACTGCAGAAGGATCATGGCAGTGATAAATGAATATAATCCTGATTTCATTGTGCTGGCAAAATATATGAGAATTCTTACTCCGGAATTCATCGAGGCATATCCTCAGAAAATCATCAACATCCATCATTCATTCCTTCCTGCCTTTATCGGAGCCAAGCCTTATGAACAAGCATTCAACCGCGGTGTAAAAATTATCGGCGCAACAGCTCACTTTGTCACCGAACACCTGGATGAAGGCCCGATTATTGAACAGGATGTAATCAAGGTTGATCATAATTTTTCAGCCGAGGATATGGCTCTTGCCGGACGAGATATTGAAAGACTGGTTCTTGATCATGCACTGAGTTATGTTCTGGACAACAAAGTATTCATTTACGGTAATAAAACCGTGGTTTTCAAAAACTAGCGCAGGCTGCTTTCCACGGGCACCGTCCCCTGTCGGGACCGTGCCTGAATTTCAACTGTGATCAAAGATCTGTTTCTGATCTTTTATTCATATAAATAAACCAAAAATGTGATCTGTTATAAAGAGTTACCGGTTCGATTCTTCTATAATAAAAGCATGGTAATTGATACCTTTGATTTGAATTTTTTAAGTTTCATTTTCATAAATATCTCCTTATGTTTGTGGGTTCCCTTGTGGAACCTTTTTTTATGACTGAAAATTTCGTCAGCAGGAGATCCGTATGTATTACAGCCTTCCCAGGTAGGAACCGAGCCAGCCGGTAAAATTATCAATACCGAATTCTCTTTTAATCAGATAATCCAGCGAGAACCATTTAATCCGCTCTGAATTGTGATCTTTCTGCTGCTCTGACCAGTTCATGTTAAGTTCAGGATCGGCAAAAAATTCCACCACCGCGCACTGCTCCGGTTCATTCTTCCTGCTGTCAAGATATCTGGAACATTTTTCATACAGAAGATCAAACATTTCATCATCAAGATCTGCAGCCCAGTCGATAAAAATACAGGACATTCTGCCACTGTCAGTTGAAAAGCTGAGATCGAAATAACCGACAGCATCTTCACTGCGCTTAAACGGCAGCAGTTGCATTATCTGCTTGAGCAGAGTGTATCTCAGGTGCTGAAATTCAACGCTGATCTCAGCATTGTTGCTGAAAGAAAAATACTTTTCAATTTCCCAGTCCGCACACCGGCACTCGCTATCATTCCTAAACTCCTGCTGTAACTGTTCCAGGTCACTGCGGAATTTCAGCGAAATATCATGCAGGCGGTTCATATCAATAAGTTCTTCAATTGCTTTCATAAAATAATCCCAAAATAAACTATTTGTTATCAGTTTGATCAACTGCAGAAGTTCTACCTCCGCTCAGCCTGCTCCAGCGCCTTTGCCACTGCCTCGGTAAACTGATCATAACTGTGGGTTGCTCCGGTAACGGCATCTACCTTTCCGGGATCCTGGGTAGCCAGCAACTGTTCCACATACTTCGGATGATTCTTTATAGCATCCTGGGCAAGCTGGTAATGCTGTTGTGCCTTCTGTCGCTGTTTTTCCGCTTCTCTTTTCTGCTCCTCTGTCATTTGCGTTTCAGAGACTTTATCAGGAACCGGACGACGACCGTAGTTTTCATCTTTAATTTTGCCATCTGCGGTATATGCCATAAAACTGACACCGGTAATTTTATGATTTTTGACAGTAAGTTCAACTACTGAATAATCACCGTGATGGGAATTATTCTCCCCGGAACGGCCGCTGAATGTTCCGTCTTTTGCGTTGGCAGGATCAAATTTCCTTTCTGCCTGCTCAAGAGCCTTCCCTACCGCCTCCTTAAACTGATCGTAGGTTACTGAAGCGCCGGTGACACCGTCAACCATGGCCAGATTCTGAACCTCCAGCATCTGTTTAACATAACGTCCGGAGGCAGTAAGTGCGTGCTGAGCCTTCCTGTAACGTTCCTGATCGGTAATAACCCCGTCCTTTTTCCCATACTCCGCATCTTTAAGTTTTCCATCCGGGGTATAGGAATGATATTCAATCGCTGTTATTCTGCGGTTTTTGATCGTGACTCTTGCCGTACCGTAGCCGATTGTACTGTCCCTTGAACTTTCGGTCTCGTACACACCAGGGATAAAATGTTTTGAATCATATTCTCTTTCACATCCCTGAACCGCAAAAGTTGCAGCCAGCAGCACTAGAGAAGCAGGTAAAAACTTTTTCATAAAACTCTCCCGACAGACTTGAGCAAATCACCTTCTGCAGATCAGAACTGACAGTTCTTCCGTGTTATAGCGGTACAATTCAGATCTTACGAATGCAGGACTCAGATAGGTTCACCGTTATGGTCTCTGCCATCCCGTTAATTCAATAATATCGTATCAGAGAACTGTATAGCAACAGCTTCTTTACCCAGAAACAGCATAAGGCATATTCCTGACAAAAAAACAGAATTATTCAAAGCAGATGAACAGAAGTATTGCAGAGATGAGACAGAACCGTCGACTGACGGAATATGAATACACTTTTACCCAAAAAAGCCTGCCGTACGGCAGGCAACTAAGCTAAAAGCTTAAGAGTCAACAAAGAAACCTTTATTCAGGGCGAACCGACTCATTTTCGCCCCTTACTTCCGTACTAACCCTGGAGCAGATTCATTGCAATCTGGGTCTTCTGGTTTGCCTGTGTCAGAATTGTGGTTGAAGCCTGCTGGATTATTGACTGCTGAGTCATGTTGGCCGTTTCAACCGCATAATCCACATCTCTGATTCTAGCTCTTGCATCACTCACGTTTTCTATTACGTTTTCCTGGTTGGAGATGGTGGATTCCATTCGGTTCTGCACCGCACCAAGTTCTGCTCGGTAGGAATCTACCTGTCTGATAATCTCACTCATAAAGGCAATTGTCTTCTGAGACGCAGAAGCAGATGTCACCGTCATATTTGACAATGTAGTATTAGGGTCAATGGTAGCAGCAGTAGTTCCGCTACTGTTAGGGATAGGAACCGAAGCTGTAATTGTCACCAGCTTTGACAGTGATTTCATGGTCAGAGATATAGTCTGGTAGGCGTTTGAACCGACCTGGAATACGGTACTGCCGACACCACTACCTAAAATTTTCAGATTTCCGCCATAGGAGGTATCAGTACCTACTCTTCTAACTTCCTTGATCAGCTGCTGAACCTCTTCATTAATTGCAGTACGTTCTGCAGAGCTGTTGGTTCCGTTCGCAGACTGAATTGCCAGGGTTCTGATCCGCTGAAGCATACTGGTAACTTCATCCAGTGCTCCTTCTGTAACCTGGCACATTGAAATTCCGTCATTGGCATTTCTGTTTCCCTGGGTCAGACCGTTGATCTGCGAAGCCATACGGTTTGAAATCTGCAAGCCTGCGGCATCGTCTTTTGCGGAATTGATCCTCAATCCTGATGACAGTCTTTCATATGATGTATCAAGCTGTCTTGTTGATCTCGCCAGCATTCTCTGGGAATTGATTGATGACGTATTCGTCTGCACATATAAAGCCATGATATTTCTCCTAAGCTTCTCACCGGCTGTTGTTATATTTATGAATTATGCCGGTCGGTGTTTAAAAAACATATTTCTTTGCTTGTGACTTTTTTGTTTCACTACCTCACATATGAAAATTACGTGCCAACTTTTCAAAAAAAATTAAATACAAGAAAATTATTATTTGAAGATCAATAAGTCAGTTAGAGATAAGGCTATAAATTGAATATCAGAAACTAGTCATACTTAGGATTCAGCGTTCAAAACCGGGATGGTAATTTTTTGACAGTACCATGTACAGGGCACAAAAAAGGCAGTTCATAAGAACCGCCTAGTTGACAATGATTTCATTTGTTGTTTAAATCTTTACAGTCACTGCGGACTGTTAATCAGTCATGTTGAATATCAGAACCCCTCCCTGCCCGAGAACTCCGTTCTCATATTTGCGGGAAAATACAATTCTTCCTCCCGCAGCCAGATTAACATCGTAATCATTGGCGTTGATATAAACATGACTTTTATGTTCTTTCCCTCTCGCATAGTGAATCAGTCTGTCAGAACCGGCCTCACCCCATGCCAGTTCACACGAACTTTCAAACCATCTGCTCTTTCTTAACTTGATCAGTTTTTTAACCTCTTCGGTTACCTGCTGATATTTTCCCGACTCTACATCATTCCACGGCATCGGTCTGCGGTTGTACGGATCATTTTCGCCTTCCAGTGCGATCTCGGTTCCGTAATAAATGCAGGGTGATCCCGGCATGGTCATTAAAACAGTCAGCTGCTGAATAAAGGCATCATATGAACCTGCGCGGTTTACCAGCCTTGTAACATCATGACTGTCCAGCAGATTGAACAGAACGCGGTTAACCTGCTGTTTGTAAAGTGAATAACAGTAGTTTATTTTGTATTTAAAATCACAGGCATCCAGCTCCCGGTTCCTGAAGAAATTCCCGACAACCTGCATAAACGGATAATTCATTACTGAATCGTACTGATCACCGTCCAGATATGTTGCAGAGTCTGTCCAGATTTCCCCAAGCAGAAAAAGGTCATCCTTTTCCTTTTTCAGTTCGGTCCTCAGATGCCTGATGAAACTGTGGGAAATTTCGTTGCCGACATCAAATCTGATGCCGTCAACGTCAAAATCCCTAATCCAGTTCCGGCATACCTCGGTAAGATAGCCGACAACCTTTGGATTATTTGTATCGAGCTTTGGCATCTCAGATACAAAGGCAAATGAATAATACCTTCCGTCATCAGTTTTGCCCTCCTGAGCGAAAGTGTCGGAATTGTTGATATAATACCAATCAAAATATTCCGACTTTTCTCCCTTTTCCATCGCATCTTTCCATGCGAAAAACTCTCTTCCGGAATGATTAAAAACCGCATCAATCATTACCTTGATACCTAATGAATGAGCCTTTTTAACCATTGCGGCAAAATCTTTATTTGAACCGAGTACAGGATCTATCGTCTCGTAATCGGATGTATCATACCTGTGGTTCGTTCTGCTCTTGAAAACCGGGGTAAAATAAATTCCGGTAATACCCAGTGAGGAAAGATATTCAAGTTTACTCTCGATCCCCTTGATATTACCGCCGTAAAAGGTGGTATACCCTGGCTCCACCGGTTCATTCCACTGTCTGAAACAGCCCTGATACCCGTCATCCACTCTGCAGAAACGGTCAGGAAAAATCTGATACCATACAGTATTTTCAACCCACTGCGGAGTTCTGCAGATATCCGACTCATTCATCCAGCCGAATTTAAAGAAATGTCTGGCAAGATCATGTCTTTCAATCACCGACATTTCATGAATTCCGTCTTCCAGTAAAACTCTGCGGGAACCGTCTTCAAAAGTAATTATGAAATAGTACTGCAGTCTCTTGAACGGAGGAACTACCGTTGCTGAATAAATTTTTTCGTTATATAGTTCCTGGGACAACAGCATCTCCCGTGGCTCTCCATCCCATAATGATGTATCGGTTCCGCAGATGTAAGGGTCCTCACAGACCAGCTTTACATAGATTACTGTCAGATTTGTATGAAGATTTATTCTAAGTTCTTTGTCATTCAGGCAGTAACAGTCACTGAAACCGCACTGATGTCTAATCCCTTCATACATTCTGAAAAACCCTGTCAGTTATTTTATAGTTGACAGTTTATTTTTTTTTGTTCACAAAATCTTCAATAATTCTATTTACAATTTGACACAATCCTATTATTCTATTTAGGATATTTTTTAATCAGGTATACTGCCATGACTGATATCACACCTATTCATGAAAGTAAAAAACACGGCACTGACAATTTTGCCTACTCTATTTACCACTCTGTTATTCCTATTAACATGGTGCGATATCCGCTGCACTGGCATGATGAGGTGGAAATCTACTATTTCAGATCCGGAACCGCCCTGTTTACCATCTGCAACCAGAAAATTGTTGCTCTGCCCGGTGATATTCTGATAGCAAACAGCAAATACCCCCACTGCGCCGAACAGTACAGGAATTCCGAAGCAGATTTCTTTTCAGTACTTTTCAATCCAAGTCTTCTGGTTAACCAGGCGCTTGATCCCGGAATAAACCAGAAAATCAGGGAGATAGAAAACGGGCACTCAATAGTTCCTCATCTTATAAGAAGAGACACGGAGTTGAACAGGAAACTAACCCCGTATCTGCTCGAACTGATTGAAAACCAGTTCCGCAGTTATACTGATTTTCAAATGGGTGTTATCGGATGTCTGTTTCTGATTTTTCAGATTTTAATCAGATATGCGGTTGAAGCAGACAGAAATGCAGATGAATATAGGATGGATTTTTCCAAAGTCAAGCCGGCAATTGATGCTGTGATCAATCACTACGAACAGAAAATCTCAATTACCACAGCTGCAGAGAAATGCTGTCTCTCGGAAAGTCATTTTATGAAAATATTTAAAAAAATAACCGGAAAGAGTTTCAATGAATTTCTAATTGAACACCGTCTCAACATGGCATCCCAGATGCTCAAGGATACCGATGACCGTCTGATCGATATTGCCAACAGTTCCGGCTTCTACAACCAGTCTTATTTTACAAGAATGTTTATCCGCTATTACGCTATGACTCCGAGTGAGTACAGAAAGCTTCACCAGAATACAACAGCTCCGACGGATGCAGGGCCGGCTGAATAACCGGTAGTTCAGAACAAAAAACCGGGAGTTACGTCAGTTTTTCTCCAAATTCCTGACAACTCCCGGCGGTACTGCTGGCAAATCTGCAGTTTTAGCAGTATGCGGCAAACCTGGCTTCAAAATTCTTAATGCAAACTACAAATTCACGATAGTTTTTCAGCTCAGTCAAATCTCTTGTTTTAAGTTCGGACAGAATTGAAAGATTGTTACTGCGAAACATATACAGTCTGCTGACATCTGATTCACGATTTTCTTCAATTGCAGCAGTAAGTTCTCTGGTCTGTTTAATAATCGAATCTAACAGAGCCGCCTGGATATTACTTAAAATACTCATATCTCACCTCTTCAGCAATCATTGGATCTTTTAATCCGTTGTTATCCCTGATCAGTCCGGATGGTACTACCGACTCCTGATCCTCTGTTGTATAACAGTGCAACATATCTGCCACAATCACATATGAACAGATTAATCAAGTCTGTTATTTGACACAGATCTTATTTTAAGTTAATTGTCCCAGCAAAATACGGTAAAGCCCATCCCTTAAAACATAAGACACGGGAACATACAATTTTTTGACGGCGGTAATACCGTGATCATGGATGTAATGACGTTAAATATTCAACGTCCGGACGGATTTATGACGGTGGAATTCAATACGGTAACAGTGAATATAATCCCTGAGAAATCACGGTTGCAGTAAAACACGACAGCCGGATTACGGTCTATGACGGCAACCCGGCTGTACGCTTAAAAAGAATGAACAGAAACTATACTGACGCTATTCTGGCATTGAAATCATGTAGGCATGCCATGAAAGCAGGATAGTTGTTTAACTTGTTCAGATCTTCAGTTTTAATGTTTGACAAAATGGACAGATTTCTCTTGCGCAGAGAGTAAAGTCTGGCGGCATCCTTAATTCTGTTTTCTTCTATTGCATGAAGAAGTTCGCCGGTCTGTCTGATGATTGAATCCAATAAAGCGCCCTGTACATTAGTTAATCTAACCATTTTTTAATCCTCTTCACATTTAATAACTACCAATTAAGATCTCTACAGGATATCTGTTATTATTCCGGATTATCCATACAGTATATAAAGCAATTTCCGTGCCTGATTTTTAACTATTCATAAATTCAGACTGCGAAACCGAACACTCCAAAAATAAGCAGGGCAGTCGAGTTACCGACAGCCCCTTCCGTTTCTAACATATTCCGTTGCAGGCTATTGCAGCAGATTCATTGCAATCTGGGTTTTCTGGTTTGCCTGTGCCAGAATTGTGGTTGATGCCTGTTGGATTATTGACTGCTGAGTCATAGCAGCTGTTTCCACTGCATAATCCACATCTCTGATTCTAGATCTCGCATCATTTACGTTTTCTATTACGTTTTCCTGATTGGAGATGGTGGATTCCATTCGGTTCTGCACTGCACCAAGTTCAGCTCTGTAGGAGTCTACCTGTCTGATAATCTCACTCATAAAGGCAATTGTCTTCTGAGACGCAGAAGCTGATGTCACCATAACATTTGACAGTGTGGTTCCTATCGACAATGTAACATTAACATTAGCATTAACAGTAACAGCCGCGGTGATTGTTGCCAATGTAGACATCGATTTCATGGTCAGAGAAATGGTTTCATAGGCATTTGAACCAACCTGAAACACGGTGCTACCTGCATTAGGGCCCAATACTTTCAATGTTCCGCCGAAAGATGTATCAGTTCCGATCCTTTTAATTTCCGTTGCAAGCTGCTGAACCTCTTCATTTATTGCTTTACGTTCAGCTGAACTGTTGGTACCGTTTGCAGACTGAATTGCCAGAGTTCTGATGCGCTGGAGCATATTGGTTACTTCATCCAAAGCACCTTCAGTCACCTGACACATTGATATCCCGTCATTGGCATTTCTGTTACCCTGGGTAAGACCGTTAATCTGCGATGTCATGCGGTTTGAAATCTGCAGGCCTGCTGCATCGTCTTTTGCAGAGTTGATTCTCATTCCGGAGGCAAGTCTCTGATACGATGTATCGATCTGTCGGGTTGAACGGGACAGCATTCTCTGCGAATTGATTGATGACGTATTCGTCTGCACATATAAAGCCATGATATTTCTCCTAAGCTTTCCACCGGCAATTTGTTGTAGTTATAAATTCAGCCGTCTATGTTAAAAATCAAATTTCTTTGCTTGTGAGTTTTTTGTTTCACTACACTTTATATGAAATTTCCGTGCCAACTTTAAAAAGGCAAAATTAAAAACATAAAAAAATATTGATAGATCAACATGTTGCACAATTGTTTATTGTGCAGAATACAGATCACCCGTCTGATAGGATGACCTTGCAGAAGTTCTGGAAAAGGCCGAAAGTAGGATGGATAAATATAAGAAATCCGTACATTCAGAATGAACCTCTGCAATGAATGTACGGAATTTTGACAATACCGTTTTAAACTAATGGGTAAGAATATAAGGCAGTTCAAACTGCAGGTAGTCTGCAATGGAATAAAAATCGTGATCATTCTGACATTGGTGCAGTCCTATGATCATTTCCTTGATGTTGGTCTGCTGAGCAGGATTGAGATCAGCATAGTGAGCAATCAGCTGATCCAGCATCGAAACCAGTTCCATTCCACCCTTGATGGTTTTACCCTGATTAAGCATCACGGCAACCTCCTTCGCCCTTTTCAGGATCTCCTCAATCCAGTTGGAAGATTCATCAGTCATAATTCAAAGTTCCCCCTATAAAAGCACCGGTTTTTGACGCATTGAAGAATTTTACTTTAGGATGTTGTTTTATGTACAGTTCAAGATCCTGACGGTAGTAACGGAAATTTTTTGAAGTTTTCAGAATCTTTCCGTTGGTACCCTTGACCTCAACCTCGTCGCTCTCGTCTAAAATCATAAGCAGTTTTCCAAGCTTACTGTCATAACCTGCATGCCTTGCCTCCTCCGAGAAGGCAAAGTCAAAACCGAAAAGAACTACGTCACTCATGCCCATTCTTACCGCCAGATCGACAGCACAGTGCGCCACCGTACCGGATGAGAACAGTCGGCCATGGCGTTTGATTTCATCAAACTGCTTATACATCGAGGAATCACAATAGAAAATGTAGCGTTTATCAAACAGTTTGATAAATGATTCTGGAATGCTTGGCGAATATACCAGCTTTTCATCTTTACCAACTTCTGTGCAGATTACATCCGTGGTAATTCTGGAATCAATACTGACCAGATAATCAATTCTGATATTGTTTTCATGCATAAATTTCGACGCGGTATCCACAGCAATAAAAACATGATCAGGTTCGGCAGCCAGTAGTCTGAGTTTATCAACCGACTGTTCCAGAGACGGTCCCGGAGCAATAACCACGGCTTTTTTCCCTTTGGCGCTGTTAAACAGTTTGGTTACATCCTGACCATTTTTAATATAAGAAATATTATGACGGATCTGTTCAATAATTCTGGCTTTTTCCTCTGCAAAGCTATCCATGGCATAGGATAAATCCAGGTATCCCTCAAGATGTTCAGCCAGCATCCGGTTCTGTTCATCACACATCAGAACTTCCGGATAATATATAACATTTGGAACTTTTACTTCCCACTGGTCGTTTTCGTAAATCCACCTGATTTTAGGATTATCCAGAGGAAAATCAACCACAGACAGCAGAATTTTAAACAGCGCTAGATTCAGAATATGAAAGTTTATCTGATTGAGTTGTTTGAAATTATCCAGCAGGTAGTTGCCGAGATCTCCAAGACCGTGACCGTAGACATCAACAGTTGTTATTGCAGGATTTAATTCAGCACACATCTGCTCCATCTGAAGCACAACATCATGTCTGGATGTCAGCTGAATTCCGTTAACAGTTACCGTTGACTGTTTCCCATTAACAATCTGACAGTCGAGTTCCTCCGTTGCAGTATCCGGACAGGCTTCAACCAGTTCAGCAAGACGGTGATAATTTTTCCGTAACAGTTCAATATTACGTTCAAAAAGACTTTTTTCTTCCATGTGAGGGATATCCAAATATATTTTTATCGTCACGACTCTTCAGTCAGTAAAATGACCAAAGCACACTACCCGACTTTATAACACAGATATTGGAAAAATACAGATACCCACATATCATTTTGACTCAATATACCGTAACTCAACACCATAATTTATTGTTTGTGTTTGCAACCTCCCGATCTTATAACGAACCTGTGACTGTCAAACTTGAAACCGTTTGTTTCTGAATTATCCTGTTTTCCGAAAAATATGCTGTTTTACCCGGAAATTGAAGCATCCGGCATTTTAAGCACCAGACACTCCTTTCCGTAGAAAGAGACTCCAAACCGGATAATTCTCCGGTATTCACGCTCTTTAAATTCGCGGTCGTAGTTTTTATTTCTGATCTGTTCAAGCGCAGTTCCAGCCGCGCTTTTAAGTTTTGATATCTCTCTTCCGTCAGCTTTTTTTAGTTCAAGGATCACGGCTTCTCTCCTCATCAGGTTATCGATAATGATATCAGGATAGCCGTCACCCTGCTCAATCTGTGACTTTACATCGAGATCATCGTCAGAAGTTATGGAAAGCACTCCTGAAAGGAACATATGGTAGTAATACTCATGTCCGGTATCTCTTACGCTGATAAACTTCCTGAGCATGTTATTCATGATGTTCTGTGCCTGTTCACTGTCCCCATTTAGCAGTGCATCCCTGAGTATAACGGCTTTTTCCAGCCATTGCGGGTTACTGCCGCTGAAAATTATCTCCGCTTTATCAGAAAAGCATTCAAGGACCTCCCTGTTGGGAATTCTGACTGATACTCTTTTTGTTTCTGAAGGATTACTATCCTTCGCTACTGTCAGATATCCGGTATGAAGCATCAGCGTTGCGAAATTATTAAAATCAGTATGTGAGGAACTCGAAGGATAAGAGGTAAACTCTCTGAGGGTGATTTGCTCATTTTTACCATCCAGTAAACTCTGTATGCATTCTGTCTCCTTTCGGCCTGGATTCTTCATGCAGAGCTCTATGATGTCATTACCACTGGAATTTGCCCAGTAGTTCTGCGGCTGAAAAGTAGCAGGATCCCTGCTTCTAAGCGCGTAAACCATAAAATTGAGCACACTCCAGGGGCACAGCATATCGTTTCCGGCAAAGTTATAACCGTCATACCACTCAAGCACGTCATGAATACGGTTTTCCATACCGCTCTGTTTTAGAAGATTTTCCGTTTCCTCTCTGGTAAATCCGATAAATCCGGATAAAAAACGATCCTGAATACCGAATGTCATATAATTGTTGAATCCGGAGAAAATACCCTGATGGGAAATTTCAAGGCATCCGGTTATAAACCCTTTGAAAATATTCTCACTGTTATCTTTCAGCGCCGAACTCAGGATCCCGCGGATAATTCTAAGCAGATCGTCATAATAGCCGTTAACTTGTGCTTTATGCAATGGAACATCATACTCATCAATAATAACGACAGCCGGTTTATCGAAAGTCTTTTTCAGGCACTGAGCCAGGTTTACTAAAAAATCCAATATCAGGTTGATGTTGGTTCCGTCAAAGTTTCCATCACTTCTGAAAACAGGAGTTTTTCCGGCATTCAAATCCCGAATCTGTTTCAGAAACAAAGTGTCCAGTTCATCCCGTCGGGTAAGAAAATCAAATTTTTCAGCAAGCTTAGCAAATACTGCTATTATTCTGTTTACAGCCTCCTGATAATTTTTACCATCCACATCCTTGAAAGATATACTGATAACTGGATATCTGCCCATATACTTATCGCAGAATTCTTTATTTTTATAGATCGCAAGATTTTTAAAGAGTTGGTCAGGTCTGCTTCTGTCACATGGATTTTGATAATTCATTTCCAGAAAGCATGACAACATACTCATGGTAAGAGTTTTACCGAATCTCCTCGGTCTTAGAAGCAACGAAATCTCCGTTCCGGATTTAAGCAGTTCTTCGAGATATTCTGTCTTATCAATGTAAACCATTCCGTTGCTGATAATTTTTTCAAAATTATCTATCCCCATCGGAACGTTTTTTTCAGATACTGCCATATTCTTCCATAAAGCGCGTCACAGTCATGAAATACCCCCTGCATGTAGTTAAATCTAAATGCATCATGTAAAGGAGCTTAAATTGAGCGATTCTACCGGATAATCAATTGCTTGTTTTGCGGCTGTTCTTCCTCCCGGTTTTAAACAACAGTTTATCACAATCATGGCACCAAAACTGAACCACAATAGCAAAATAAACAGCACCAGGCGGCAGTCAAAAAAACGACGGCATTAAAAAGTACAGTCAGGAAAAGGGAATTCACCTATGGATTAGTGAATATAATCAAACAGCGAGGTTCCGGTCACATAGTTAAATGAAGTCATCGCCATCTGAAGGTAAGTCTGGGTTTTGGTTAAATCTGTGGTCACCTCGTACAGATCTACTTCAGAAATAGTAGCCTTAGCCTCTTTCTTAACATCAGAAATCTCACAGTTGGCATTTATTATATTATCCAGAGTGTTCTGGCGTGCTCCAATTGATGTCATGGTCGTATTGACAGAAAGCTGGGTATTTCTGATTGATACCTGTGTCTGCGACAGAATATTGTCTGCATCACTTCTGGTAATAGCACCGTTGTTGTAATTATCAATAGCGGCAATGGCCTTACCGATGGTATTCAATACATTGTCATTTTCAGCTGTAGCCAGGGTGAAGGTTGCAGATCCAGAAACATTCTCCAGATTGAGATTCAATCCGTTGAAATTCAGATTCTTAGCCCCGGCAGCAGATCTTGCAACTTCATTACCGCTGTAATCAGTTACAGCATACTCGGTTCCAATCTGGGTAACTGTATAGGTATTTTTGGTTGTTTCTGTATCAGGATCGGTATCTGTGAGATAATTTCTGTTATAAAACGATTCAAACGACTGGTAGTCTGAATAACTGAAAGTCAATCCTCTAGTCACATCAACAGATCTCGCGGTTTCCACATGTTCAAAAAAATTCTTGGCAGAATCAGAAACAGCAATTTTTGCGGATGAAGAAGCCTGGACAAAGCGCTGACTGCAGTCGGCCTGGCAGATATAGGTTCCGTCATCCTGGCACAGATATGCATCGATATCACTGAGCCCGCCCGAGAATATTGATTCACCGGTTGCGGTCTTGGTATTGATCAGATCGTAGATCTGCTTCTGTATTTCCTTGAGTTCCTGCGAAATAGAATTCAGTTCCGTCCCGCTGTACGAACCGTTGACTCCGGACTGAAGCAGTACGTTGGCCCGGTCAAGAACCTCATTGATTGTTGAAAGAGAGGTTTCTTCAAGAGTCAGATTATCAAGTGCATAACCTGAATTGGTTGTATACTGCTCATACATGGCGATGTCATGTTCAAGACGCATCGTGGAGGCAAAATTTGACGGTGAATCAGCAGCACTCTGATATTTCTTACCGGTGTTGTACTGCTCATTAACCTTTTCAAGTTCAAGATTTCTTCTCTGCATATAGTACACGCTGTTGCGGTACATTGAATCGGTTGCAACTCGTGCTGTCATAATCTCATCTCCATGCCTATACTGCGCTGATCAGCGCATCAAAAACTGTCTGTGACGCTGAAATAATTCTTGCGGCAGCCTGATAATACTGCTGGAACTTCACCAGATTGGCAGCCTCCTCATCCAGAGAAACACCGGTAATATTCTCATACTGTGCCACCGACTGAGCCAGTTTGGCCTCACTTGCGGTTGCATTGGCACTGGCGTTGTTAACAACAGTTCCGAATTCACTGGTCAGCAGAGAATATCTCTCAACAAAGGTCTGTTTTACCCCGATCGAAGTGCCGCTGGCAACAAGATCTGCAGTCTGCATCTCACACATTGCCAGTCCGTTGCTGTTATCTCCGATCCCGTTCGAATTAACTTCAATGTTAAACTGATCACCTGCAAATACTTTGCCATTTACGGTAATATCATATCCGTAAATTTCAGATAAAGGAGTCCCTCCTTGCTGAATATGAGCAAGGATATTGACACCGTTACAGGAGCTATCAGCAACACCCAGAATATGACCATCACTGTCTAGCACTTCGTATCTAACAACTTCATTATTACTGTCATCATTAATAATAATGACAGAAGCCGGCGCACCCGCTTTCAACTCTAGTTTTCCAGTACTGGTATCGATTGACGAAGTATTGTATATATTTGAAATTACCGCCGTAGCCTTGCCGAAATTTGAAGGATCAACTTCCACCTTGAGTGCAGAAGCCAGAGCAAGCTGCGATTCGGAAGTAATGGCCGGTTTAATGTCAAAAGCTGCGGCAAGTGTAGGCTGAATGAAGAAGTAATCACCTTTTGCCTTTGTAGTATCATCAAATTCGATGGTAATGCCGTACTCAGACAGATTAAGTTCGGTAGCAGTCTGCCCGGTCAGAATTTCAACTCTTTCAGCATTATCCCGTGCTACAGTATATACGTTGTATTTCGTAGCAGAAGTAAACTCAATATAGAAATCATTGGTGGTTACATTGGCCCCCTCGCCGAAATTCACTGTGGTTGTAACCACGCTCTTTGAATTTGATCCAAGAGTTGTAACAGGGGCGATGGTAAAAATATCACCACCCAAATTTCCGTTAAGATCCACACCGTTGTGATTACCCCGGTTAAAGGCATCCGCCATGGCGATTGCAAGCTGTCCGAGACTCTTTTCAACCTCTTCAATTTCAGTACGAACTTCAAGCAGACCACCAAGTTCACCGCCGATGGTGGTGTTATCCAGCGTGGTTTCGGAACTGGTATCACCGCGTGAATTCTTATAGGTAAGATTCAACTGGCTATTACTGTAGTCGAATTTTCCAGGAACCTCTTCAAGTACTGCATGATTTCCATCCTGCAGCACCAGAGAGTGACCGGTTGAAAGAGTTACCAGAATAACCCCGTCCTTCTGGTTGTAGGTGCGGATATCCATATATTTTGACAGTTCCTGAATAGCAGCATCACGCTGATCCTGAAGGTTGTAGGCAACGGATGATTTTTCGCCGAGCGTTGCCTGCACCGCCTTGTTGAGATTGGCAATCTTGGCAATTATTTCATTAACAGTTCCGATATCCTCTCTGATCCTGCTTGTGTTGAACTGCTGGGTATTGTTTACATCTGTGTACAGAGTGTTGAAACGGTTCACAAGTCCGTGTACACTGCCGATAAATTCGGTTCTCTGTGCAAGGGATGACGGATCATTGACAGCAGACTGCAGTGATTTGAGAGTGTCAAGAATTGCTCCGCTCATACCGGTTGATTCACTGGAAAGGTATTTATCAATTGAACTCAACTGTCCATATACAGTATCGTAATAGTTGCTGATGGAGGTGTCTCTCCATACTTCCTGCTGGCTGTATGTATTATTCAGACGTTCGGTGATAGTTTCACCAACTCCGTAATTAAGAAGACTGGTATATGTCTGTGAACGCTGTCTTACATAACCTTCAGTACCGACATTGGCGATATTGTTGGATGTGGTATTCAACATCTGCTGCTGCGCGGCAACAGCAGATTTGCCGATTGACAGTAACCCGTTGGATGGAGTTGATGCTATTGTGTTCATACCTGCCTGCCTTATACTTTCACATCTCTATATCTGTCGAAGGCCGAATTTTTTACAATTTTCTTTAACTTGTTTGCATAGTTCGGATCGGTTGCGTAACCGGCCTTCTGGAGTTCTTCAAAATATTTTTCGACAGTGTCCGAATTTTTAACCTTGTCGTAACGGTTGTTTCCGGTAATCAGTTTTGCATAATCTTCAAGACTCTGCTCTACACTGTCATAGGCTCTGAATTTGGAATTCATCATTACCTTCCTGCCGTTTACATACTCGTAGCTGTTTGCTCTGGTTGTATTGGCAGAATTTCTGGAAGCCTTGATCCCGAAATAGTTATTTGCAACTTCCGTGCCTTTTTTCATCAGATGTTTGCCCCATCCGGTTTCAAGCGCTGCCTGTGCCACCATCGCCAAAGGATTAAGACCGTATTTGGAGGCGATTTTCTGGGCGATCGGCATGATTTTCTCTACAAAGTCCGTAGAGGTTGCACTTGCAGGAAGTGATTTTGAATACTCCTTCTGGGATTTGAGATCTTCGAACAGTGCGATATTACGGATGTTAACCTCGTTTCTGCGGCCGCTGCGCTCCCCGATATCAAGAGAGGTTCCGAAATAATCAGATGTTCCGTTCACCTGTCCGGTACGCTGTGTTTTTGCCGCATTTGCAAGGCTGAAACTTTTTAAATCACCGTTGATACTGAAACTTTTCACATCACCGCTGATATTGAAATTTCTGGATTCGTCCGGCATCCGGAAACTGCCGTCCTCATTTTTGGAATTTTTGGATATTTTCGAACTTTTGTCGAACTGCTTAACGATGAGATCTGCAAGACCGCCCGACTGAAGGCTCTTTCCACTGCCGGCCAGATTGGATGCCATCTGTTCATCAAGCATGGACTGATATAATTCGGTGGTATGACTGGAGAATGGATTATCCTTGAAAAGTTCCTTTTCAGTTTCACGGACACTCTTCATCCAGGTCTGTGTGAAAAGGGCTTCAAACTGAGCGGCTGCCTGTTTAAGAGCTCCGGCTTTTCCTTCTTCACCGGAAAAGCCCATTTTGCGAATACGATCCAGGGAACCTAAATCATTGATATATCCTGCATTGTTGTTTACTGTACCGCTCATTTTAGCCATCCTTAACTAGATGATGACTAATTCCCCCTCTATTGCTCCGGCCTGTTCCAGGGCTTCCAGGACACTCATCAGGTCACCGGGAGCAAGGCCGATACGATTGATGGTACGAACCAGATCATCAAGTGAATTCGATGTTTCCAACTTAAACATTCTGGTATCCTTCTCCTCCACCTTCAGTGATGAATTCGGAACCTGAACGCTTTCCCCTTCTGCAAAGGCGTTAGGCTGATATACCTCTATATTCTCCTTGACGGTTACCGTAAGACCACCGTGGGTGATAGCCACCGGATGGAGTTTCACATCCTTTCCGATTACGATCGTTCCGGTACGTGAATTTACGATAATCTTTGCAGCTTCATCCGCTATATCAACTTCGAGATTTTCAACCGCGGCGAGGAAATTAACCCTTTCACTCTGATCCCTCGGTGCAAAAACTTCGATGGATATTGCATCTAAAGCTCTTGCAACATTCCTGCCAAAATTATCATTGATGGCACTAACCACATTCTGAGCAGTTGAGAAATCAGCTCTGCGCAGATTGAGGGTGATCGTGTCACCGAATTCAAAGGAGGAGGCTACTTCTCTTTCAACAATGGCACCGTTGGCAATACGGCCCACTGTAGGAGTATTTATAACTATTTTTGACCCGTCTGCGCCCTCGGCACCAAGACCGGAAACCACCAGGGAGCCCTGAGCAACCGCATAAACCTGTCCGTCCGCACCTTTCAGAAATGTCTGAACCAGTGAACCGCCGCGAAGACTTTTGGCTTCACCGATGGCGGAAACTGTTACGTCAATTGTTTGACCCGGTTTGGCAAACGGAGGCAGTTCGGCGTGTACCACAACCGGTGCCACATCTTTCATTTTTGGCTTAATTGAATCAGATACCTTGATCCCGAAATTGTTCAGCATGGTTCTGAATGTCTGTTCAGAAAAAGCATTGTTCTTTTCACCGGTACCGTTTAAGCCTACCACCAGACCGTAACCAATCAGCTGGTTGGCTCTTACACCCTGTACTGATGTTATATCCTTGATTCTGGATGCAGATGCAGTAGCCGAACAGAACACCATAATGAGTGACAAAATCCAGACTTTTATAAACTGTGTCATTTTATTTACTCCTTCCGCCAATATTCAGGCACTCAAGCTAGAACGGATTGAACACACTGTTGAAGAATTTTGCCAGCCAGCCTCTTTCCTGGGTATTTGAAAAATCCCCGGTGCCGCCGTACTGTATTCTTGCATTAGCAATGCGCTGGGATGATACCGTATTATCGGAATTGATATCTTCAGGTCTCAAAACTCCTGTAACACGGATATACTCGTTGCCGTTATTGAGCATCAGCCATTTTTCGCCGCGTACCATTAAATTACCATTAGGCAAAACCTGTACCACACTTACGGAAATATTTCCCTTCAGGCTGTTGCTCTGATTGGCGGCGGAAGAACCGTCAAAATCACTGCCGGAATTGATGGATGTCTCGGGAGTGAATTTTCCGAGATGAAGACTCCGGCCGAGCAGCGTAACAGGAGATATACTGAGCCCGCTGTCCTTTTTGAGCTGGGTCTTGGCCTGTTTTTTGGCAGAAGTCGATTCATCAAGAGTAACTGTTATCAGATCGCCCACCTTGTGAGCCTTGATATCGGAGTAAATGCTGCTTACACCTGCATTGGCAAATATTGAGCCAGTAGGAATAATTTCTGTAGGATGTTCCTCTGGCAGAGCCGGTGCAAAGCTGGGATCATCAGGCTTAGGCTTGCCCGCATCAATAACAGACTGACATCCGGTAAGCAGACCTGTGGTTAAAATTAGAGCTAAGCATACTTTATTCATTTCAGTGCTCCTTTACTCCGTTGTTTGACTTCTAAACCTTTAACTTTTTATTGTTATTTTTATATCACTGCAAACTCTGTTCCATAATCATTATGTATTGGAATTCAGACTTGACAGCATATCGTTCACTGCTGACAGTACTTTGGAATTCATTTCATAAACTCTCTGCGCCTGGATCAGATTAACCAGTTCTTCAGTTACATTCACATTTGCAGTTTCAAGCATACCCTGCTTGATTGAGCCCATTCCGTCCTGACCTGCAGCCCCCTGGATTGGAGCTCCGCTTGACTGGGTTTCGATAAACAGATTCTCACCAATCGGTTCCAGACCCTGCGGATTGACAAATCGGCTCACATTCAACTGTCCGAGCACCTGAACTTCAGCCTGGCCGGTAATTGTCACAGAAACCTGACCGTCGGAACTTACAGTAATCGAAGTTGCATTGTTCGGAACTTGGATGGCCGGCTGTACCGTATAACCGCTACCGGAGGTAACAATGGTTCCCTCGTCATCCATTGCAAACTGCCCGTTTCTGGTGTATGCAGTGGTTCCATCCGGAAGTTCGATTTCAAAAAAACCGGAACCGCTGATCATAAGATCAAGTGCATTGTCGGTAGTTTGAACATCACCCTGGGTAAAAGTCTTCTGAGTTGACATCACTTTGGCTCCGACACCGATCATCAAACCGGTAGGAAGTTCAGAATCTGCAGAGGATCTGCCGCCTGGCTGATTAATCTTCTGGTACAGCAAATCTTCAAATACCGGACGGCCTTTCTTAAAGCCTATGGTAGAAGAGTTCGCCAAGTTATTGGAAATCACCGAAATGTTGGTTTGCTGGGCGTCAAGGCCTGTTTTCGCAATCCATAATGCTGGCATCATGATATTTTCTCCTTAGTCATTAAGAAATACGCATTAAATTATTACTCTGCTGATCCATTTCCTCAGCAGTCTTCATAAGTTTCACCTGGGTTGTAAACATCCGCTGCAGTCTGATCACATTGATCATTTCCTCGGCCGCATTGACATTGGATGCCTCCAAAGCTCCGTTCTCCAGGCGTACGGTAGGATCTTCCAAAGCCTTCACTCCGTCCTTGCGGCGGAACAGACCGTCATCCCCCTTGTATACATCCCTTATGGATGGTTTAACCAGTTTAATCTGGGCAAATTCCTCTATATTGCTGGATTCCATTCCTTCCGGAATTCCGGCAACTGTACCATCCTGGTTAATAAAAATTTTCTGTACCGGCATTTGAATGTTGATAGCTTCACCGTTGACATCCAGTACACTCCGGCCGGATGTAGTTTTGAGATTGCCATTCTGATCTATAATCAGACTGCCGTCTCTGGTATAGGCTTCAGCACCGGTGCTGTCGGTTACCGCTATAAAACCGTCACCGTTAATTGCCACGTCAAGATCGCGACCTGTGGTATTGATGGCACCGTTTACCATATTCTGACCGGGTTTTTCAGCAAGTGAAAAAACTCTTGTAGGAAGGCCTTCACCGAAAGCCTGCATTGATCTTGCCTGTTCAAAATCCGCCTTAAAACCGGTTGTAGAAGCATTGGCTAAATTATTACCTCTCACAGCCAGGCTGTTGAAGTTCTCCTTGGCACCTGTCATTGCCACATAAAGTAAATTGTCCATAAACTGCTCCTGAAATTCTGTTAATACATAATATGCAATTTGAATGCCACAAATAAAAAAGCGATCTCTTTCGAGACCGCCTTAACTGAGCAAATTATAGAATTTCTAAAAACAGTTATGATACATTCAGTATTGTCTGCATGATGTTGCTTGATGCCTCGAGAGACTTCGAATTGGCCTGATAGTTTCTCTGAGCCATGATAAGCTGCACCAGCGATGCTGACAAATCCACATTTGATGATTCAAGTGCAGATGACTTGATGGTACCGGTTGTACCGACTCCAGCTCTGGCTGGAATTGCCTCACCGGATGTCAGCGATTCCTTCCAGCAGGTATCACCAACCTTGCTAAGCCCCTGATTGTTGGTAAAGGTAGCCATGGCAACCATACCGATCTTGACTGAAGTTCCATTGGAATAGGTAGCACGCACCAACCCGTTTCCGTCAATATCCAGACCTGTCAATTGTCCGACTGTCGAACCGTTCTGAGTCAACTGGGTTACTGAGAACGAGGCCGCGTATTGGGTCAAAGTATTAGACAGCGAAATCTGCTGTGTTCCATCTGCACCGTTATTCAAAATACCGGCGCCACCTTCACCAAGTTTCACAGTTTTGATCATTTCAGGATAAGTTCCTCTTTCCGCCAGATTACCGTTGGCATCAAACAGCAGCTGTGCACATGTAATGGGTGTATTTCCGTATTCTGTGCCCGAATCAGGATCGGTGTAGTAGGTCTCATATCCATTATCAACATTTAAAGGTTTACCGTCCATGAACAGATAAAGATTCCACGCGTTTGCCGCCGGTGTATTTCCTCCGGTATCAAAATCGTGGTAGACATCAGTCTTGACGTAGTAATAGGACAAAGAATGAGCATCACCCAGGGAATCATAAATCACCACCGAGGTGGATGCTGAGTAAGTGCTTGAATCGGTCGGATCAAACTTATATATTTCAGGTTTAGGACTTGGAGTCAAACTTGATATAACAGTATTGCTTGCATTCAGATTCATGTTGGAGGTAATCCTAGAGGTCTGGGTTGGAGAACCTGCCTTGGCAGGGATCACCAGATTGCGGGTTGAATCCAGAGACATGGACTTAACAGTTCCGTCTTCATTCACGTCATAAACCTGCAGATAATAACCAGAACTTGTAATTACATTTCCATTTTCGTCAATTTCAAAATTTCCTGCACGGGTATAGATATTCTCCTGTGAATCTTCAGCATTGAGTACAAAGAAACCTTCTCCGGAAATCGCCAGATCAAGAGTATTGTTGGTACTTTCAATGGAACCCTGGGCAAACTGCTGGGAAATAACGGCGGTCTGAACACCGCTACCCACTGTAGTACGGCTGTTTGACATAACCGAGGTGGTATAAACATCCGCAAATTCAGCGCGGGAAGCCTTAAAACCGGTGGTTGCAACGTTTGCAATATTGTTAGATGTCACATCCAGCGCTTTCTGCATGGCACTCAGGCCACTTAATGAAATATTGAAAGACATAATTTGCTCCTATTTTTCAGATTACTTTCCTATAAAATCTTTTCCGAACCGCTTAGCTACCAACTTCCAGCACATCGTTCAGAGAAACTGTTCCGAATCCTTCCACATTCAGGGTTGCTTCCGAACTGCCTGAACCAAGCACCACACTCTGAACTTTTCCATATACCTGTGTTCCGATTGCCTGGGATTCACCATTAACCATTCCGGTTGCCATGACTGTATAATATCCGTCAGGAACCTGATTTCCGTTTACGTCGGTACCGCTCCAGCTGAAAGGAACATTTCCTTCATAGTGTCCTTCAGACTGGGCCTGATAAACCACCGAACCTACCGCATCCATAACCGTAACAGTAATATCACTTGCACCTGTATCTCCGGTATTAACTACTCCTGCAAATCCTGTGCCAGTGGAATATCCGGTATTCTGATCCAGAAGTACTGTCTGACCTACCAGACCGGACACCATCAAAGCCTGCTGTGAAGTAACAATATCGGAAAGTCCGCCTACTGTTCCATTGAGTTTGTTGATACCGTCAACCGTTGAAATCTGAGATAACTGGGAAACCATTTCCTTGTTATCTGTCGGATTGGTAGGATCCTGGAAAGCCAGTTCTGTGGTAAGAAGACTTAAAAAATCTGTCTGTGTCAAATTATAGGATCCCATTTTTCCTGATGATGCCGCGGTGGCAGCTGTAACATTTTCGGCAGTAGACAAACCGATATCACTGTATATAGACATAACTATTCCCCCTGTTAACCCTTGCCAAGACGCAGTGTCTGAGACAGCAGTGTTTTTGCAACATCAGCGATCTGAACATTTGTCTGGTATGAACGGCTGGCACTCATCATATCCGCCATTTCTTCGACAACATTTACATTTGGACGGTAAATATAACCTTTTTCATCTGCAAGAGGATGATTCGGACTGTACTCCATAAGAGCAGGAGCAGTACTTTCAGTTATTCCAGCAACTTTGACACCCACTGCACTGTTCATAGTTGAAAAATTGGCGCTCTTTGCATCTTCCAGCATAGTCGCAAATACCGGCTTTCTGGCTTTATAAGTCTGGTTGACACTGGAACTGATGCTGTCGGCATTAGCAAGATTGCTTGCCACTGTATTGAGCCGCACCGACTGGGCGCTCATTGCACTTCCTGCAATATCCATAACTTTAAACAAACTCATTACTGTTCTCCTTTGAGAGCTCGGCTCAACTGCGAGATCTTCTGATTCAAAAATTCCAATGAAGTCTGATACATCAGCGCATTTTCAAGGAAATTAGCTCTTTCAACATTCACATCCACAGTATTTCCATCTCCGGTATCCGGCTGAAGCGGGACCCTGTATAATTCATTTCCAATCCTGACCGAAGTTGAAGCCGGCATATGATGTTCATCGGTTCTCGTCAAATTTACAACATCCGAACCGGTTCCTGTCATTGCCTGAGCAAGAGCAGATTTAAAATCGACATCCCTGGCCTTGTAACCTGGAGTGTCGCTGTTGGCCAGATTGGAGGCAAGGATTTCAGAGCGTGCGTTTCTTACTCCCAGTGCATATTGGTGAATGCCGAATGCAGAATCCAATGAAAAGCTCATAACCAAACTCCTGTAATTTATATACTTACAAATAAGCAACTTGTGTGCCAAATTATGAAATTCCTAATTATATGCTGTCACAACTTGTTGCATATATTGGACCATGAATGATACAGTTTCCTGTAGCAAAGACTGTATGTAACTGGTGAGATTTTAATAAAGAGATATTCACAGATCTGCGCGAAAGTCCGAAGGTTATCTCTTTCCGATATTATTTCAAATCACAAACTCAGAAACTATATTCTTCAGCAATACGATTTCTATTAAATTTGCTATGAATATCAAACGATGTTATGAAGTAACAAACAAGGAAACGGGAACAGCAATCAGCAATTCCGGTAAAAATAGGAGGCTCTGTTGTTACAACAGAACCAAATAGAAAAATCTACTAATCTTTTAATCTGAACACTATGCCGCGTTCATTACGCTCCATATCAAAGCGATCAGTCAAACCGCTGACAGATTCAGAAGCACCAAGGAACAGATAACCGTTAGGGTTAAGCGACTGGGCAAGCTGATTTATGATTTTTGATTTAACCTGAGGAGAAAAATAAATCAGAACATTACGGCAGAATATCACATCAAATTTACCCATAGATCCGTAATGATCTAACAGATTGAACAGTTTGAAATTGACAAGTCTCTTAATTTCTTCATTTACAGACATACACTGTTCAGAGACTTTGGTAAAAAACAATTTTTTGCGTTCTGCGGAAAGCCCACGGTTCAAAGCAATGTAATCATACATACCCTGCTTGCACAGCGACAGCATGGTAGGAGAAATATCAGTTCCTACAATTTGAACGCCTGCAGGGGTTTTTAACCTTGGAATGTTGGTTTCAAAACATGTCATGGCAATAGAATAAGGCTCCTGACCGGATGATGAGGCAGCCGACCAGATTTTGATTGGAGACATGGTGTGGGTTTTGGCAAGTTCAGGAAGTATGGTTTCCTTGAGCATCTCGTATGGATAACCGTCTCTGAACCACAGGGTTTCATTGGTGGTCATTGCATCAATAACTTCCAGACGGACCTGACGATTGGCGACATTCATAGCCTTTTCAATCAGTTCCGAAATACTCGACAGATTAAACTGACTCACCAGCGGCGACAGTCTGCTCACTATCAAATACTGCTTGCTAGTTCCTAAAACAATACCACTCTGCTGCTCTAAAAAATTGCAGAAATCATTATATTGTTCGTTGGATATACTTTCCATAAATCACCAAATTAGAGTAACCCTTACATTACTTCATTAAAAATATATTTTGATTGTTATTATACTAATCTGTTACTAAATATTGTTACTTACCGAAGACAAAACGGTACTTATCTTCCACTTTTTTCCTGTTGAAGTTTCTGCTGTTTATCTTTCATTGCATCACGCACCGCCTTTGCTAGTTCATCAGGATTGAACTTGGCTATAAAGTTGTTAGCACCAACTTTTTTTACCATTGCCTGGTTGAATATACCCGACAGTGATGTATGCAGAATAACCTCCATAGATTTCAGCCGAGGATCGTTTCTTATAGAAGCAGTAAGCGTATACCCGTCCATTTCCGGCATTTCAATATCTGAAATAACCATCAGGATCTGCTCCTCAATCGGACCTTTCTTCGCATATTCATCAAGAATATCAAGCGCCTCTCTTCCGTTTTTAGCAAGAATGCTCTTCATTCCGATCGTCTCCAGAGACTTCTGAACCTGTCTGCGGGCCACGGATGAATCATCGGCAACAAGAACAGGAAGTTCACCGGCATTTATTTCCTTGTTGGTTGCAACAGCAGACTCAATAACAGCGTCACTAACCTCCGTCTTGATAGGAGATATTTCATCCAAAATTCGTTCCACATCCAGGATCTGAACCAGTTCTCCATCAATTTCTGTTACCGCAGTCATATAGTTCTGCTTTCCAACCCCTTTTGGAGGAGGAAGAATTGCAGACCAGTTCATATTCAAAATACGATCTACAGCCGACACAAGAAAGCCCTGAACGGAACGGTTGTATTCTGCGATAATTACGAAAGCCTTTGACAAATCTTCAATTCGTGGTGCTCCGGTGGCCATACCCAAATCTATAATAGAAACAGTCTGACCGCGGATATGTGCGACACCTCTGACAAAACGGTGAAGCTTTGGCATCACAGTAAGATGCGGACACTGTAAAACTTCTTTCACCTTGAAAACGTTAATTCCGTAACGCTGTTTTCTTCCGTTCAAATAGAATAGAAGCAATTCCATTCGATTTTGACCGACCAGCTCAGTAAGTTGGTTAACCGAATCCAAAACTCCAGCCATTCGCAATCCCTCGCTCTGTCATCATAATAATTCTAATATCTGTCCAATCATACAACAAATAATTATCATAAAATGTGGTTCAAATTTAATTTTTTTAACAAGATTTCATAAATTTACCAAAATGCCACTGGACATAAGATGAATAAACAAATTAGTTCTGTTGTAACCGTGTATTGATCACAACTTAGCTTCAATACCTTTTCCGGTAATCCGAACGGGCCTGAACACTAGACCGCTACCAATTATTTTCTGCAAGACAGAAAATTCACTGGTTCCTTTTGAAGATTTCAGGAATTTTCTGAGGATATTCAAAGCTCCGTTGATATCGGCGTTTATAAGTTTGCCGACTGAAGATTTGAATAAACCTCTCTTAATTCTTGAACCATTGTAACTTTCATGTTTCTCAATGCTTTCAAAAGCAAGGGCATCACACTTTGAGGTGTAGGTTTCCTCCTGAAGTACAAA
>JAEEGJ010003011.1_pt1 | contig 70913 bp, 58 predicted proteins | sample 8958761 | NCBI WGS metagenome assembly JAEEGJ01 (sample SAMN16246546, study PRJNA631951) | gut metagenome | biome: gut microbiome; feature: rumen; material: RS-attached | host: Bos | place: Iran: Karaj | collected 2018-10 | reverse complement strand
GTTACTCTCGAGCAGTTTCATCTTCTCCCGAACGTCCTTCGGCACCACATATTCGACACCGCACTGCGTCACGGAGATCGTATTTCCGACAAAGCGTATATTATCACGGTCGATATCCAAAGAGGCGATCGTCTTTCCTTCCGAACCCGGAAGTTCCAGTTGCGTATCCACAATATCGAAGAACGGATCGTCCTCAAGGATCACTGTTCCGCCGTCCGTCAGACCGTAATTTCTCGCACTGCTAGTGTCCGGGTCACCGTTTACCGGCGTGTCGGAGTTCAGTCCGCTCGAATTCGGAGCATCATTTTTCGGATCCTTCTTACAGCTGACACCTATCATCATGGCCGCGCACAGCAGTAGCGCGACTGCACGTTTTCTCTTATACATAACACATTTCCCCTCACAGATGCTTTTCGCTCATGGCAAAGATCAGTCATACCAATCTACGCATGCAAAAAATGTCCATATTCTCATTGTATTCCCTTTGGGCGCGAAGCGCGTGACGTTTTCGTCATTCGCCATAACGCAAAAAGGCGTTGTCTCATTTGAGGCAACGCCTTTAAGAAAGTGTCATGTTTCACAAATGCTGTTTAAATCAGGTATCTCTAAAATAGAAGCCGACCTTCCTAGCAGGATCTCCTTTTTTGAAACAATCGATTTTCCAGATGTTTGCAAACTTGTTTGTCCCTCTGATGTGGATCTTGCCTGAGAAAGTATACAGGTCTCCACTACATGTCATAGTAGCGATATCTGAATTCATTCCACCGCCACCTTTGTATGTGAGTGTGATCTTCCCGCCGTCTTTCATAGAATCAATCACATAATTGAATACTGATCCGGCGTCAAAGCAGAAAATCTCACCATCTTTATACGGACAATCAAAACTGCAATCTTCCTCAAAAGTGATCGTTCCTTTTGTTCCCTTCGAATTGCTCGGCGCTATTTTTACCGTTGTCTCGACATGATCGTAGTCGGAACTCCACCTGACATTAAATGTGCGGGCTTCGGGTTTTGCCGCAAATACAGTGAGTGAAATTGACAGGATCACCATCATCGCCACAAGCAGTGATAACCATCTTTTGTTTTTTGATTTCGTTGTTCTTGTTTCCATAACAATACCTCCATTGCCTTGATGCCCTTATTCTACGGCTCCCAATTTCATAAAGATATTTGAATCTTTCTTGGTTTTATCACATTTTTTCAGAAACTTCTTTCCTGTACGACGATCTTTGCACGGTTCTGTATGGATCCTGACACCTCTTCTGCACTTTTCTGGTTATTGAAAAAGGCGGCCGCTTCTTCTTTTACGATATTCTGAATAAACGGGTCTTTGTATGAGGCAGCGCTGACTTTTCCCATCAGTTCCGGGATCCCTTCGCATACTACCTTCTCCTCCACATAGTATTTCCCGGGCTGCGCCATCGACGGATCAGAAGGTGCTGTAATAAAGAGTGCATATTCACTGACCAGCTGTTCGGTCGTTTCTTTACACGAAGCACGGTGAACCGGGAAACCGCCGAGATAATGGGAAAGCCGGACCTGTGTTTCAGGAGAGAGCAGATAGCGGACAAAACCGAACGCCTCCTCCTTCCCGGAAGATGCTGCACACACACCTACGGACATGATAGTATCCGCGCCCACACCGGAGCTGTCCGCCAGAGGATACCCGCCGAAAAGAGCCTGCCCCCGGAGAGCACCTGCATAGTCCGAGTATTGCATCACATGGTTTACCGAGTAAGGAACTGCAGCCACCGTCTCCGCATTCAGATACTCGACCGGATCGACCCAGGCGCCGCCGTTTCTTTCGAGCCTTTCCTGAGGCTGTCCGTATTTTCTGCAGAATTCCAGAAGGTCCTTAAACTCCGGACTGTCAAAACTGCACGTTCCGGTCTCGTCGCTGACAAAAGACGTCAGCATGACAGGAAGAAGCATGTCCAGGATCTCTTCACAGGAATATACCGGCAGCAGCTGCTTATCGGAAGGAAGGGCATCTCCCGCGGACAGCAGATCCGAAAGTGAATACGTATGCTTATTTTCCAGAAGCGCATCGTTATATAAAAGTCCGCTCATTTCCACATAGACCGGTACCTGATAAAGTTTCCCGTCCGTCTCATACGCGCGGAAGATATTGTCGTAGTAGTCGTCTCTGGAGATCCCGTTATTTCCGTCAAAATATGGATTCATATCCGTCATCCTGCCTGAGGTGGAAAACCTCGGATAACCGGCGCAGTTAATGAGGATGTCGGGACCAGTCCCGGAAAGGATCTCCTGGTTGATCCGGTCAAGAAGATCCTCCTCCGTCTCCGAGGAACCATAGATCCCGTAAAGAGAATTGTAATCAACGATCTGGATACGCGAAGTGCTTTTCGGATCCGTATTATACTGTTTCATGATCTCCTGGAAGACTTCCTTTTCCCCTTCTCCGGCGATCGCCGCGGTCAGGATCCTCTTCCCCGCGTATGGGTTCTTTTCCGCGCGGGTGAGACGGATAAGAACATTTTCAGATCCACCGCTGATACTTCTTTCCTTCGGCTGTTTTTTCTTTATAAAAAGAACCTCATCTGAAGAGGGAACGAAAAATACCGGATCTCTCATGATACCCGGCACACAGTCCGTCTCATTCCATGAAACGATCAGGGAAGAAGTGCCCGCCTTCATGTCCAGTTTATAGATGCCGTTGATATCCGCGTGGTAGCAGTCCTTCCCGGTCTGGGCAAAGTTATAGAGCCATTTACTGTCGATCCGGATCTTCTCCCCTTCTGTTTTCCATTCCTTAAGATCGATCTTCTGAATGGACAGTACTTCTTCCGTGTAGTCATCGTTCCACTCAAAGATGCCGCAGTAAAAGCCATCTTCCAGACGCACCATCGTGTGCTGCGAATTCGGCACGCTCAACTCGTCAAGGAGTTCTCCCGAAGCGCTGATATGGAATACTGTTCCGAAGCAGTGCGCCAGATAGGATCCGTCATCCAGCATGGTAAAATACGCATCCGCTCCGAAATACACATTATTTGAAAAATCCAGGATCTTTTCGAGTTTGCTATCTGCCGTGATGCGATGAAGTCGAAGGCGTTTTCCGTCCGCCCCGTACACCGAAACCACCAGCAGCTCGCCTTCCTTCCCGGGGGTAATGGAACTTAATATCTCGCCCTCCGGAAGGATCACGTTTTTCTTCAGTTCGCCCTCTCTGGTAAATACCGCGATGCCATATACCCAGATATCCCCTTCATATTCCACGAGGTATCCGCAGATCACCTGATCGTCCCTGATCAGGGTGTCCATGTATTCGATCGTCTTTACTTTCTTATCACTATCCAACGGAAGCTGTAGAGGGATCTCTTTTGTTTCAAAAAATGCATCCTCCGCCTTCACAAACTGTCCCTTATTTAAAACAATATTCTCTTCCCGGGACGAGATCTCCGAGGAGGCACCCGCGCCCGTCTCTTTCTGTTTCTTTTTCGAGAAGCATCCGGATGAGGCAAGCATCAAAATGCTTAAGCCGAGTCCGAGTATTCTCCGTAGATTTCTTTTCATTATCATCCTTCCTTTCATTCACTACAGATGTAGTTTTTATAAGCAAAAAAATATATGTATTTGTCCTATGACTCCGCAAGAGAACTCGTAGGCGCATAGGATTCGCTGATAAACGTCTCATAAGAAGCGTCCGATGCAAAGATCGCCGTCTCATCCGGCCACGGCTTGCTCTCCGAAGCATAGGTTGCGCTTTCGGGATCATCTGGCGCACTCTCCGAAGTATGGGGCTCATTTTCCGAAGCATACGTTAAGCTCTCCGTGGGTTCGAGAATAGCACTGTCTTCCGTTTCCGATCCTTCCACAGACTCACTCGGAAGCGGCGCCACCGTTACCTCGGCGTCCGTTCCTTCCGTTTCCGACACCTCAGGTTCCGCTTCCGAAGGCACTTCCTCAGATACTGCAGTCGAGATGGCAAAACCGGACACTGCGGTCAAAAGAACTGCAAGAACTAAAATACCCGCGATCGTTCTCTTCTTCCCGCTGAGCACCATCGAAAATCTGTGCTTCAATCCGGTCTTCGGCGAATAAAAGCTCGTCGCAAGTACCGGCCGGAAAGAACTGTTTTTCCGCTGCACCTGATCGGCCAGCGTGTTCAGGATCGACTGGCAATAGACTTTTCTCATGCTCTTCGGCTCCACTTCCATGACCGCCATATCGCAATAGTACTCACATTCCTTTTCGATCGCTCTTCCGAAAAGGATCATGAGCGGATTGAACCAGTGAATGGCACGGCATACGATCAGCAGGAATTTGATCCAAAGATCCTTATGCTGGAAATGCGTCAGTTCATGCTTAACGATCAACCGGAGTTCATCGTAATCATATTTACGCACAGGAAGAAGTATCGTTGGAGTAAGAAGACCGATCATCATCGGAGAAGAAACCGCATCGGTCAAAACTAATCTGGCTTCGGAAACTCCCATCTCTTCTGCGATCGGCTTAAGAAATGCATCAGATACCGCATAGGAACGGGAAAGACGAAGAACAGTTCTTTTCCATCGTAAGAAACGGATAAAAGAGAATGCCAGGAAAGAAAGTGCGCCCAGAAGATACACGACGAAAAGAATGCCTAATACCGAGTGAAAAGAAATACCTGAGCTGGTAGCTTCCACAGGATGTGATATGGTCCCCGCAGCAACCGGTGCGGAAGAGGAACCACCGGGGAAATGGAACAGTGCTTTTCCAAAGGTAAATCTCACCGGGATCAGAAAACCGATCAGGACGATCAGCCAGGAGTAATAGCGGATCCTGGGTGACTGCCTGTTTTTCAGCGCAGAAAGGATCACCATCAGCTGCAGCGCCACTAATGACATATTCAAGGAATTTAGAAGGATCGCCTGAAATACGGATACCATATCTGCCTCACTGCTCATCGAGCCACTTTCTTAAATCTGAGATCTCTTCCTTCGACAACTCGCCACCGTCATAAAGAGATTTCACAAGACCGGTCATCCGCGTCCCTCCAAAACGCTGGCGAAGGCTTAATGCTTCTACCTGAAGGTACTCCTCTTCTGTTACTGCCGGAGAATAGTATCTTTCCTTCCCGTTTTTCTCAGAACTGAGAAAGGACTTTTTCTCCAGGCGGACGAGCATGGTCATCACGGTCTGCTGTTTCCAGTCTTTCTCCGGGAGAGTGATGCGCAGTTTTTCTGTAAGGACCGGGGAAGTCACCGGCTCATGACACTGCCAGATCGCACGCATGATCTCAAATTCCGCATCCGGAAGCTTTCTGATATCCTTCCCACTCATAACTTCTCTCCCGTTAATAAAATACATTTGTAGTTTATCTTCATGGTAACACCAGGTAAGAAGTCTGTCAATTCTGCATTTTTGCCGGTATTCTTTTTCGCTCCGGAACAGTTTCGTGTCGTTCTCTTCTTCATATTTCTCGACCTCCTTATGTCCGCATCTATCCTATAGACATATGACAATGGAAATTTCTTCGCAGGTACGAGAAAAATTGTATTTTATATATAGTACAAGAGATTCTCTTATATGGCAAAAACCCGGGGTTCACGGCGCAACAACATCTTCTGAAATATCGTCTTATTTGCATCAAAAGTAGTAAAATGAGAGTTACACGAAGAGGGGTTACAGTATGAAAAAGCCAGTAGTAAGATTGATCGCATTGGTTTCATTGGCCGCATGTACACTGTCAAGCGTAACAGGATGCAAGAATAAGAAGAAAAGTGCTTTTCCGGAGGAAGACTCGTTCACCACTTATACGATTCCGGTCGAGGACAGGAAAGCGGAAGCAACGAAACCCGTCCCGATCCTTGCGGACGAATCCACATTTAAAGCCAACCTCCACGCTGTTCCGGACGACTTCACGTTTCTCCCGGCAGATGACGAGAAGCTGATCGAACACTATTCATGTCCGGCGGACAACATGTTCGGGCTGAAAGAGATCTATGTCTATGAGAATACGGTCATCATGTATTTCGATCAGAAAACATTCGACTCGATCGACACCCTATATAACTTCGACAAAAATCCCGGATGGACAGAGGGGATCTGGAAGGAAGATCAATATAAGGAAAACGTGGCCAGAGAATTTAAAGACAGCCACACTGACGGCTGGGCAACGACGGTCTCCGGAAATGACCGGATATGTATCGTTAAGACCTTCTATTCCGAAGAGAAAAAGAAAGAGATCGAGAAAGATCCGAAGAATTATTCCGGAAGAGGCTTCATCTCTATTCTGGGAAGGGATATTGACTTCAATGACGGAGATATCAGCTTGTACTATGAGGAAGAATTCAACTATGACATCACCCGGGAACACCGTCAGGAATATGATTCGAAAACCGGAAAATGGAGCAAAGAAGACTTAAACGAGTACTATTGGGATGAATAAAAAAACATAACCCGATTGGTTCATTGGCAGCAAATCAGGTATGGTATTTCTACCCGATGAACGACACGAAAACAGATGCAGGAGGTTTAACGCATGTCAAAAGATAAGGCAGAATGGCAGTATGATTCCGCGATGAAAGAGTATTGTGAGCAGACAGGTAAAACCCCGGACACACTAACAGATGCTGATGAAAAAGTTATCTGGGAGTATGCCGGTAACCACATTGCCTTCTTTATGACCTGGCTGATCAGGCACGATCTTCTCGGAGAGATCCATCACGAGGATGAGGAAGAGGAAGCGGATCTTCAGGATGTGAAGGATCAGAAGAAAACGGGAATGTATATCCTCAGCACATATTGCGACATGGTATTCACTGATGAAGATATTTCTGAAGAGGCTCTCCCTTTCATGGAAGACTACTACGAACACCAGTATCTGCATGATTACGGTGAGGTCCTTCGCGAGAAGGTATTGGCCGCCGGTTTTTCATGGGATGACTATCTGAAGCTCGAGCCAATCATCGATGCCGCATATAAGAAGTTCTGCGAGAAGTAAGCGATACGCTCTTCTTTTTCTTCCCGACAACAACAAAGGAGGCCGTCTCATCACTGAGACAGCCTCCTTCTTTACTCGCTTATAGGTCTGCGATCTGCCATCGGCCGGCAACCAGCGGCGCGCGGCTTGAAGCGAACCAGCCGGCTGAAGCTTACGCTTACGCGTCCGCGCCGAGCTTGTCGAGGAGCTCGCAGAACTCTTCTCTGTATCTGTTGTTGTCCGTTCCCGACTTGGCGAGCTGGTATGCAGAGTCAAGTGTTGCGGTTCCCTTGTACTCGCTATCTCTCAGTACCATGGAAGCCTCGATCACACCGCACACGAAATTGAAGTCTTCTCTTTTAGTAACACCTTTATCGATGAGCGGGTATTCGATCTTGGAGCTCTCGTCCGAATCCGGAGCCTTGTATCTGACGGATACCGTGCAAAGCTCGCCGGATGCTGCCTGATCGGAAAGCGTGGTATCCTGATACTTCAGTCCGCCTTCATCTTTTCCTGCACCTGCCGGCACGATCTCGTAGCAGACCGTTACCTGTGCGCCCGCGCCGATCTCGCCGCCGTCTTTCTTATCGTCGTTAAAATCACTTGCCGACATCCGTCTGTTCTCATATCCGATCTGGCGGTATTCCGCAACTTCCGCCGGGTTGAACTCGACCTGGAACTTGACGTCTTTTGCGACGGTGACCGTGGTCTGCATCATCTTCTCGCAGAGTACTCTCTCCGCTTCTTCGAGGGAATCGATGTAGAAGTAATTTCCGTTACCTGCATCTGCGAGGGACTCCATGTTGGCATCGCTGTAGTTTCCTGTACCATAACCGAGGACCGTCAGGAATACGCCGGATTCCTTCTTCTCTTTGATAAGATCGACCAGTCCGCTCTGGCTTGTGATACCGAGGTTCATATCACCGTCGGAAGCGATAATGACACGATTGTTTCCGTTCTTGATGAAGTTCTCCTGCGCACATTTATATGCCGCTTCGATACCGCCGGATCCGTTTGTTCCGCCATAAGCGTCGATTCTATCGAGTGCTTCACAGATCAGCTGGTAATTGTCCGAGCCCACAAGAAGCGTGTCGGAATTGCCCGCATAGGTTACGATCGAGACACGGTCTTTCGGTCCGAGATTCTGCGCCAGAAGTTTGAAACTCTCTTTTACGAGCGGGAGTTTATCTGCCGAGTTCATGGATCCGGAAGAATCGACCAGGAATACGAAATTGTTTCCTTCGTTCGGGACATTCATCTCGGCATTTGCCTGCATCGTCATGACCAGAAGCTTGTTATCCGTATTCCACGGACACTCGCCCACGGAGTACTGCACGCTGAAAACATCCTCAGCGCTATCGACCTTATAGTCGAAGTAGTTGATCATCTCTTCCGTTCTGATGGCCGATTTGACATTATTCAGACTCCAGTCGTCGCGGATCATTCTTCTGAGATTACAGTAGGATCCGGTATCAACATCGGCTGCGAAAGTCGAAAGCGGTGCGTCCGCGACTTTTACAAAGCCATTCTCCTCGATACGGTTATATTCTTCTGTGTTGAAATCCTCTTTCTGCGAATTCTGTTCCGTCGCATATGCCTCAGTCTGCGCATAGCTCGCACCGGAATCTCCCCCAAGATAAGGACTTATATCCACTTCAATTTCCCCGCCGGCATCGTTGTGCTCTTTGACCTGCCTTGTACTTTCCGATCTGTCTTTTTTTCCGCACCCCGCTGATGCCACTACAAAAGCACCTGCCAGGAGCACTGCCAATATTTTCTTTTTCATAGTTGCCACCTCCATATGATAGTCTCGTTCTTTATAGTGAAAAGAACCCTTACACATATACGACGATGGCATTTCCAAATATGTTGCAAAGAACAGTAAACTTAACCGCAGCGTTACTTGCGCGGAGCTGTCTCCGGACACGGCGCTGTTTATCGTGCATCAGTGTCCCATAAGTTTGTAGAGGATCCAGATTATTCCGGCAAGGATCAAAAACGATACTCCCATGTAGATCAGTGTTCCAGTAAAATGAGTCTTCGTCTTGCTGTTCAGTTCAGCCAGCGGGAGATTATCTTCCGGATGCTCCGGATCATAGCAGATGGTCTGATGCTCTCTGTATTGACGCGACCAGGAGCCATACCCTTGTCCGGTATAGGTATTCCCGCCGACTTCAAACTCGTAGATGATAACCGTACCACGTGATCTCGTTTCAAGCTGTCCATCTTCATCCCGGACATCGTATGTATCCTCATAATGGCTAGTGATCCGGCCTTCGATCCTTCCGGTAAGATGTGCCAGCTGCTTTCTTGCGCGGAGGACCCTGGGGATCCGGTTTACCTCTACGGAAAGGATAAAACCGATAAAGGCTACTATGTAGAAAATGATCGCTGATTTCGGCTCCTTGAAAAATTCGACGCCTCTGAGTTTCAGGAAAGCAACTAATCCTGCAAAATAAAGTACTACAAACATACTTCCTACCTCACTTACTTCTATCCTGCTTTCCGGACATCGTAGAGCACCCAGTCGTCTGTTGCCGGTTCGCATTCCCTGCCGCAATACGGGCAGTTCTTCGACTTAAACGAATTGAAACTGCCTCCGCAGGAGGGGCACTGGATCTTCGCGATAGAGAAATTCGTCGAGAACGGAATATCGGTTCTTCTTCCCGCCGTGATCTGATACACCTCACTTTTTACTTTGAGCCGGTCACCGAGGTCCCGGGTAGTATCGACATACACATCGCCCGTGACATATACGATGTTATTTTCCACCCGGATATCCTTGCAGGACATCCATCCTCTGAAGGTGCAGTCGATCACATTGTCGAATTCAGTCCCGATATTTTTCACCGCGTTAAAAGGCAGGCTTTCCTTATTGTCGGAGAATACCAGGATCCTAAAAAGCGTGGTGATCTTCGAAGAGAAGGTCTCAAAGGTGTATTCGGGACTGATCGCCGACATCTGCGCGGCGAATCTTTTTCTGGAATTTCCGACAGAGAGCGCGGCCGGCGTTTCTTTTCCGACGGAACGGAAAGCGGCAACAAATGTCGAGAGTATCCATAAGAAATATCCGATGACCGGGGTCATGATAATCATGGCAAGAATATATGCGATGACCTTTTGCACTGAAGGTACTGTCCACTGCAGATCTTTCAGCGACTGGCTCGGACCGGACGTCTTCAGAAGGATCATCGGCAGGAACAGGATCAGCGTCACAGGAAGTGCACGAAGTCCGTACCGGATCGCCGTCTTCCACAGAGGATCCGTGCTTACGGCCGGGTCCGGAACGAAGTAATAGTTGGCTACCTTCGGATAGAGTTCTGTCATCTTGAAGGATGTGCCGCACTGACTGCACCCTTCCTGGAGTTCCCGGACCGTGGAGACCGCGCCGCAGTTCGGGCAGCAGTAGGTATCGCCGCTGATATCTTCTCCGTCGCACACATCGACGATCGTTTCGAAGATCTGCTGCGGCTGCGTCTTTTTGAAGCTCTTCATGCCGGCACGTTCCGCTGATTTTATATGCTTGATGTAGCCGACGGACCACGAGGTTTCATAGTGGCCGTCCTTCCACGAACGGACATTATTCAAGCTGTTGGCGGGTGTTTTTCCCGGATCCATATCCTCTTTATATTGGAGATTTCTCCGCGCCAGGCGGTCTCTCTGAAGTTCCAGGCAATACCGGAGTTCTCTGTCTGCCGACATCACTTTGGCACCCGGCTCAAATGCGTGTCTTATTTCTTCGCGAAAAGCACTTGCCACGGCTTCTCTTGCTGCCTGCCGGTCAACCGTGCTCCCTCCGGAAGATGCTAATGCGATGGCTTCCTCTTCTGTCCGATAATTCTGATTATTCTCTGCACACATACCCTACTCTCCTTTATTAAAGAGATCAGACGACCCACTAAAATTATATCATGCGTCATCCGCTTCTATATACTTAACAACTCAGCATCGGAAATTATTAGATAGGCAGAAAAGATTTTTCTATTGATCACTGATATACTGATGGAAATACATTTTTTTCTCAAACCATCTAATAATTCTTATCCGTCAGTTGTTAAGTAAGTAGATGCGGATATGAAGGAGGCAAAAAATGACAGAGAAAGAAATCGAAAAGATCTATAACGAAGGCTATCGTGCCGTGTACTGGACCGCCATGTCGCTTCTTCGAAATGAAGCCGACGCCGAGGATGTCGTGCAGGACACATTCGTATCCTTTATTGAGTCGTATGGCAACATAGAGGACACGAGCAAATCGGTCGCCCTTCTTAAGAAGATCGCTGCCAACAAGAGCCTGAACCGTCTGAAGTCGGTACGAACAGAGAACGTGGACGAAGAGGTCATGGAGACCATCGAGACCGTACCCGAAGACTTTCTGCCGGATTCACTCGTGGAGTCGGCCGAGATGCGCAGGATCATTATGGATATTATCGATCGGACCCTGTCAGAGGATGTCAGAAGAACGATCATCTTATTTTACTTTAATGAGATGAGCACCCAGGAGATCGCAGAGGCACTGGGCATCCTGCAGGGAACCGTTCTGTGGCGTCTGAGCTATGCCAGAAAAAAGATCAAAAAGGAGGTAGAGAAATATGAAGAAGAAAGTAACTCGAAGCTATTTGCTATGCCGGTGCCTTTCTTAACACTACTATTCAACAAAGAAGCCGAGCAGGTCGTTATCAAACCCGTGCCCGCTTCATTACTCCGCCTGTCCGCATCGTCATCTATGCAGGCCGCTTCCGTAGAAGCAGGGAAAAAGATCGCTTCCGAAGCAGCAAGGAAAGGAACAGGTATTATGGTCAGGAAATTACTTATCGGTTTAGGAGCTGTACTGGCGGTGGGCGCAATTGCTACTGTTGTTCTCCTCACCTTAAATCATCAGAAAGATAAAAACGAAAAACCTTCAAAAAATGCTATAGCGGAAATCACTTCGGAAGAAGACATCTCATCAAACATCGAAGGCGTCACCGGAGACGGTATCGAGAGTGCTTCGGAAAAAGCGGCATCCCAGACTGAGGAACCGACGGAAACGTCTACGGACGCGACAACGGAAGAAACTACTGAAGGAACTACTGAAGATACCACGAATAAAACTACCTACACCAAGGCGGGCAAGAAAAATCTGAACGGAACCGTTTTCATCTCATTCGAAGGAAAGACCGCGGAAGAGGTCATCGAAAACATCATCGAGATCGCCGAGACACCCAAGGACACCACTTTGGATAATTACGATGAGAGATTCATGGTATATCCGAATGACCTGCAGTACAAGGAAGACTCCGTGAATTGGCTCATATACTTCTGGGGCCTGTCAGATCAGGCCAATGCGGAAGGGATCGATCATATTTCTTCCCATATCGTCCGCAACGAGGATGGCACACTGGACATGTCCAGCCGCGCACAGATATCGGTCATTGTCCATGACCGGGATAGATGGAATGAATTATATTCCGCATCCTGCGAGGCACTGATGAAACTGGAGGGCGTCAAGTCACTCATGAAGGTCGGAACTTCGGATGATTACGAATCTTCTATTCACTTGACATACTTTGTGACCAAGGATATGGATGGAGACGGAAACTACTGGCTTCTGATCGAGATCCCGCTGAAAGATCCGGCCGAAGAAAAAGAAGCATAAGCTCTTCCACATACTGAACATAGCAGATACGAAGAGGCTGTCCGCAGGGCAGCCTCCTCTTTTCTTCGAAAAGCACTTCACCCCCGCTTGCAGAAGGCTACCTCACCATGCGGGATCGGGCAAGTGCTTTTCCCTTTGTCCCTCTGGTATAAAATCATGATAATGGAAAAGAAAGAGTGGTAAGATAAACATTATTCTTTCAGGGGGTGCGAAACATGGGATCCAAACCAAGTACATTTAAACAGTTGCGCTATGCTCTGAAACAGGTGTGGCAGTCCGACAAGCTTCTTCTGATCTTCACGCTTTTCAAGAACTCCATCGAGCAGATCTTCTATGTTTTCTTCTTCGTATATCTCACCAAGTACATCTTCAACTGCATCGAGCATGGTGTGGAGTATAGAAAGCTCTTCTGGTTTCTGATCATCGCCTGCACCGGACACGTCGTGGTGCACTTTATCTGCGGCTGGTACGAGACCTACAGAAAGATCCGCACGCCCCTCGTATACCGCCACATTTTCTATAAGGTAATGGATATCTCCGACACCCTGACGCTCTCGGATTACGAAAATCCGGAGTTCTACGACCGCTATGCCAGAGCCCTTGAGCGGAGTGCGGAGTCCGCGATGGATCTGGCGATCACGACCGGTGTGTATATCGGTAATGTGGGCGCGACGATCATGTCACTGGCTGTCGTGGTCATGGTCGATCCGGTCCTTCTGGTGTTTATGATCATCCCGATGGTCGTCAGCCTCTACTTCGGCAAGAAGAACGGCATCTGTAACTTCGACCGCGAAAAAGCGATCACCCGCGACAAGCGTACCGTCAACTACGTAAACCGTGTGTACTACGAGAAAAAGTATGCCGCCGAGGTTCGTCTTTTCGATATTAACTCGATCCTTCTGGATAAGCAGGAGAACGCGGTCGAGCAGATGGCAAAGGTCTCGATGAAGTACCGCATGCGGTCCGCATTCTATTCTTTTCTCATGAAAGGAAGCTACTCGATCCTTGCCGGGATCGCCGCCTATTTCTACGTCGTCTTTAAGGTCAAGTCCGGAGATGCGGCAGACATCTCGAGCTATGTAGCCATGATCTCGGCGATGGCCTTTTCGACAGATCAGCTGAAGCATGCGGTCGAGAACCGTATCACGCTGAGCAACGACTCCCGGCTCTTTAAGAATCTGGAAGATTTTCTGGAGCAGGACAGAAAGAAGCCGGAACCGAAGCCGGACGCCGGCGAGATCTTAAGCATCGAGCTGGATCATGTATCTTTCACCTATCCGGGCGCGAAGAAAAGCACGATCCACGATGTCAGTTTCTCCTGGAACAAAGGCGAGAAGCTCGCGATCGTCGGCTATAACGGCGCCGGAAAGACCACTCTTATTAAGCTGATCATGGGACTGTATCCAGCCACCTCCGGAAAGATCCTGGTCAACGGGAAGGACATCAGCGACATTGACGGCGAATCCTATAGAAAGAGATTCGGCACGGTCTTCCAGGACCTGCAGGTCTTCGCTATGCCGCTCGTGGAAAATGTCCTGATGCGGAAGCCATCCGGCGAAGAGGATTATAAGGCTGCGGAAAAAGCACTTATCGCCGCGCAGTTTGATGTGAATCATCCGGGACTCGAGAAAGGTCTGGATACCGTCGTTACCCGTGAATTTGACGAGAAGGGATTTGTCCCTTCCGGCGGTCAGGCGCAGAAGATCGCCATCGCGAGAGTGTTCGCGCATGAACCGGATATGGTCATCCTCGACGAGCCGTCGTCGGCACTCGATCCTCTCGCGGAATATAACATGTATAACAACATGATGCGCATCTCTCTCGGGCGAGGCGTGATCTTCATTTCCCACCGTCTGTCTTCTGCAAGAATGGCAGATAAGATCTACATGATGAAAGACGGTCAGGTCGTGGAGCACGGGACCCACGAAGAGCTGATGGAGCTTGAGGGAAGCTACTACGATATGTTCATGCTGCAGGCGGAGAACTATCAGGACAGCTTACCGGAAGAAATGCTGAAAGGAGCACAGGCTTTCTATGAGTAAGGATAAAGATCGCAAAAAACCGAAAAAGAAAGAAGAAAAGATCACGATCCGCCATATGGTAAGCAACGTGCTCTATATGGTCCGGTATGCGGCAAAATATGACAAGCCCCTGATCATCCGGATCATTCTTCTGAACGTGATCCTAAAGAGCGGCATGGCCGTGAATGACACCTTCATCCTGAAGATGATCATCGAGGGCCTTACCGGCGATACGGAAGTCAGTAGAATCGTGACACTTCTTCTGATCTCTCTTGTGCTGCTGGTCATCCTCGAGTGGATCCATCAGCTTCTGAATGAATGGGCGAAAGCGAAACTTATCCATCTGACCGGACGGATCATGCGGGATCTTTCCGAAAAGAACAGTAAGCGGGACCTTCTCTTCTACGACGATCCGGAAAACTACGATAACTACTCCGTGGTATCCAAGCGCGCCGATGCCCTGATCGAAGATACCGTGACGATCATCAGTCAGATCTTAGGCGGTGCTGTGGCACTTCTGATCGCTGCCGCCATGATCCTGACCATCAATCCGGTACTGGCAGTCTTCCCGCTTGCCGGATTCATCGTCAATCTTCTCACCCGTTTTAAGATCGAGAGCATCAATTACCAGTGGTGGATCGAGAGCAGAAAAGATCTTCGTAAGGCGGAGTACAGTCAGCGCGTCTTCTATCAGCCGGAATTCGCGAAAGAATGTAAGCTGAATGATGTAAAAGAACCGCTGAAGCGCCAGTTCGATGAAGCCATTAAGGAAGCCGCGGATAAGGGCAGAAAATACGGTCCGCCGCTGACATGGATATCCCTGGTGAACTGGATCTCCGTCTTTACGGTCTTCTCTTTCTTCGCGATCCCGGCATACTTAGGTTATCTGGCGCTGGTCGTAAAGTCCATCGCGCTCGGAGAAGTGGCATCGGCAAATAACGCCGCCAACTATGTCCGGAGGAACTTAAATGAGATCAACTACTGTCTGGTGGATTTCCAGGTGATCGGCCAGTACGGCGATAAGTTTATCCGCCTGATGGAAGAAAAACCGAACATCGAAGTGGCAGATGGTCTCGTTCCCGAAAAGGGATCCGATCCGCTGGTTCTCTCGCACGTATCCTTCCGCTATCCGAATACGGATAAAGATACACTGAAAGATATCTCGATCGAGATCCATCCCGGAGAGAAGATCGCGATCGTAGGTGAAAACGGTGCCGGAAAGACGACCTTCGTGAAACTTCTCATGCGTCTTTATGACGTGACAGACGGAAGCATCCGGTACGGCGGTCACGACATCCGCGAGTACAACACGCACGAATACAGAAAGAAGATCAGCGCCGTGTTCCAGGATTTCAATATCTACGCCGCGACGATCGCCGAGAATGTCCTTCTTCGCAAGGTCGGAGAAAACGATGAAGAGGATGTGATCCATGCCCTCAGAAAAGCAGATTTCGGAAAGAAACTGGACTCTCTGGAAAAAGGGATCCATACTCCGCTGACACGAGAATTTGACGATGCCGGTGTGAACCTCTCCGGCGGTGAGAGCCAGAAGCTGGCGATCTCACGTGTCTTCCTGAAAAATGAAGACCGCGCGATCTCCATCTTAGACGAACCCTCGTCCGCCCTGGATCCGGTATCGGAGTATAAGCTGAATAAGAACCTGATCGAAAATGCCGGAGAAGATACGGTCATCTTCATCTCCCACCGTCTATCGACCACCAGAATGGCCGACCGCATCTATCTTTTCGAGCATGGCGAGATCATCGAGCAGGGTTCGCACGAAGAGCTCATGGAATTAGGAGGAAAATATAAAGAGATGTTCGACCGCCAGGCGCACAACTACCTGGTGTGATAGATAGAAAAAAGCCTTCTCCAAAAACCGGATGTTTCGGAGAAGGTCTCTTTTATTTTTCGGGTTTGTATCCGTACCTTCCGGATTCACCACCGTATCTCTTTCCGGTTTCCGCCTCTTTTTCGGTAGGCTGGCAATAGATATGCATGTACACGCTGGGGCAGGCATACACTCTGGTAAAGTGCTTCCTGTCCTTATCGAATTCTTGCAGAGCATCATAAGTAAAACCTAAGATCTCGCCCTGTTCTTCCTGCGTCAGGATCTTCCCCGAATAGAAATTGATCGTTGCGAGATAAAGCTTGATCATTCCTTCTGTATAGGCTTCCTCCGGTTCACTCAGCTCGATCGTCAGATCATACTTCTCGATGAGTTCGGAATAATCTGTTTTCTCTAAGAATACTTTCAGATATTCATAATCGAATTCACCACTCATATAGTTCCAATCTTTTTTATGCTGCGCGGTGTTCATCGCCTCGACACGATAGGTAAAACCATACTCCGTGTCTTCCATGACAGTGATCTCCACTTTCGATCCGTCATCATGCTCGGCTGCCGTAAACTCGTCGATCACTTTACAAGGTCCGCACCAGACCTCGGCATAATCCTTTGCCGTCTTATATCCATAAGGCGTCTCATCTTTTCTTCTATAGCATCCCGCCGTGATGATCATCGCAAGCGAAATCAAAACGCATAGTGCTTTTCGCATAGCAGTTCTCCTTCAATTAACGAAAACTTGTATCAGCTTTTCTTATAATATTATCATGGTAAAATGAAATTATTCACATGATCTTTCTGATCAGAAAGGACTGCCCATGGTGACTCTTTGTCCGAACTGCTCCGCCCCGATCGTCTTCGACCCGAAGACGCAGCGCGTCGTCTGCCATACCTGTGGGAGTTCTTTTGATCCGCAGAAAATGGATCTGTCGAAAGAGGATGTCGATCTGGAGCAGACGGATCCCGGTCCGATAGATGAGATCGAAGATAAAGAAGTCGCCGCGCATTTCCTCGACTGTTATGTCTATCACTGCCCGTCCTGCGGAGGCGAGATCATCGTCAACGGATCCGAGTCTTCCACCAGGTGCATCTACTGCGGCAATCCGAGTGTCGTCTTTAACCGTATTTCCAAGCAAAAAGCACCGGATTATATCATCCCGTTTTCTATCACCAGAGAGCAGGCGCTCGAGAAACTAAAGGAGACCCTGAGAGGAAGATATCTTATTCCGAAAGCGATCCGGGAACTCCGGCCGGACATGATGCGCGGCATCTATGTTCCCTACTGGATCGTGAACGGACGTCATGTCGAAGCTGCCGTGATCCGAAGCTACATGTATCACCTAAAGTCTGGATCATATGCCGGTTCGGATGAGAACAAATACTACTACGGAAGATCCGGTAAGATGCAGATCCGGAACCTCCCGCTGGACGCCTCGGAGATCCTGTCCGACGACAGTTCCCAGCGGCTGGAACCGTATGATCTCTCAGCGATCGTTCCTTTCAACGAGAGTTATCTTCTCGGGTTTTATTCCAATGCATCCGACATCACGTACACCGAACTGATCGATGCCGCAGAAATACGGGCGGTAGGTGCTTTTCACGAAAGAGCCAAAGACGATATCTCCGGGATGGAACGCCAGGTGGTCTGCTGGGAATATGAGACCGCCATCGATAAAGATATCAAGTACGCGCTGCTCCCTGTATGGTTCGTCAGCTATGACTTTGATGGCGAGCACAACGTGATCATGGTCAACGGGCAGACCGGCAAAGTCGTCGGCGGCATCCCGTGGAGAAAGAAGCTCGTGACCCGCGCGACATGGATCCTGACCGCGATATTTACCTTCATACTGGCATCCGGGGTGAGCTGGCTCCTGCTGGCCTGGAAGAATTCCAAAGGAGGACTCGACCCTGAGGCAGTTATGGGGCTCATTGCCATGCTGCTCATGCTTGGCGGATTGATGATCCACCTGGCAAACGGAAAGCGGAAACTGATGAATATCCATCTGAAGCTGTCGCAGGCTTCCTCCATCTTCCACTTTACGAAGAAAAGACAGGGGTGATTCTATGGGCTTTGTATTCTTATCCATCATTCTTGTTCTCCCGCTAAGCTATGGCCTCGCGTCATGGATCGTGTCCACGGCGCTCACCAAAACAAATATCGTCGGCGGCGATCTTTCAAATGCTGACCGGATCTCGACACCGATCTCATTTAGAGAACGGCAGGATAACATGCCGCATATGCGTACGACTGACATGTACGAACCTTTCTGCCTGAAAGCATTAAAGGTCTTGCAAAATTCGCCCGAATTTCTTGAGTCAAAAGAAAACGCGCTGGAAAAGTCGGACGCACCCATCATCGCCACTACCGAACCAGAGCACAAACCCGAGAAGACGCCTACCGATGCAAAAGCACTTTCCAAGGCAGCCTCTTCCCGTTCCTGGAAAGATGCCATCACTGAAAAAACACCCGAAGACGCAGCGTCTCCCCGCTCCTGGAAGGACGCGATCGTTGAAGAAGACGAGGATCTGACGCCTTACGAATAAAGGAATTTGTAACAGTGTTACACATCGCAGTGGCTGTATGGTAAAATGAAATCGGGTTGAGTTGGCAGTGCTTTTCGCGTATGGAAAAGCACATCACGGGGGTAAGTCATATGAAAACTGATAAGGTCGATATCGAGAAGATCCTGCTGATAGATAAGCGCGGCATATACGGGCAGGAAAAGGACGAAGGCAAAGGCTTTTTCAAGAAACTTTTCCACGGAAAAAATAAAGACGCGGGCACGTATTACGAAGAGCGGATCAATGAGATCGGAAGAGATGAACTGGAGCAGGAGCTTTCCGGCGAGATCGATGCGTACTGGATCGAAAAAAGCGATCCGATGACCACCATCATCCTTACCGAGAATTATCTTATCCTGCCGAACCAGGACATCTTCCCGCTGGAAAACGTCAAGAAGTTCGCCCTCGGCGCCGTCTATCTTCCGGAGTACATGCAGTATGCACAGGACCGTGAAGGCGTTCCCTACGATCCGGAGTACAAAAGCGGCTACGAAGGCGAGGAATCGTACGAGCTCGACCGTTTCAATATCGATCTCGTGCTCGCCGATGAGGAAAATGCCATCTATACTTATACATTCCCGATGGAGGTCCCGGACCGGAAGGATTTCCGCGACCGCTTGAGCGACCGGTGCATCGCGAACGATCTGTCGGAGGATCTCGTCTTCGAAGGCAAGTTTAACGAAGACCACTCCATCAGCCAGGACTTCCTGACCAATATTTTCCGGACATAACGGCATTCTTTCCGCGACAGATCCCAACATCTCCGGATTTTCGGAAATCACAGCATATGCAAAAGCACCCTCCCGGGATTCCCGGAAGGGTGCCTGTTTTTACTACGTTTATTCGTACCTTCGTCCTGCGATCAGGATCCGGACCGTGCCTTAATCTCTCGAATTGGATCCGAGGATGCGGAGGATACGCAGGAACAGGTTGATGATGTCGAGGTAGAGATCGACTGCGCAGTCCACTGCGTTATCAAGTGTCTTCGGATACATCTGCGCTTTGCTGTAGTCGTAGCCGATGTACAGAGAGAAGATCGCAGCGCCTGCCCATGCGAAGATGTCATGGCTGGAACGGAAGATCAGAAGTGCGATCAGCTCGGCAACCACAAGGCCGATCAGTGCGCAGAACAGGATCTTTCCGAGGCCCTGGAAGAAGGTCGGAAATGCACACGACAGAGCGAGCATCACGAAGGTGGTGATCGCAGTGATCACGATCGCCTGGAAAACGACCTGGTCCATACCTGCAGACAGATAGCCGGAAACAGTAACCGATACCAGAAGTCCCACCGGAACAACGACGAGGTTATATCCGAGGAAGCTGATGGCCGGGTTTGCGGATTTATGGGCGATAAGTGTACCGATGAGAGCAAAAACAAAATAACCTACCAAAAGAATGATCATATTCGTAGAGGATTGGATGATCCAGTCGAGCACTTTCTCTCCGAATACTTTACATATGATCACGTTCATCAGAAGTCCGTAGAAGACCGTTCCGCCGAGCACCAGATTATAAGATCTGTCACTGATGATCTCGCCGTTAATGGTATTCATGCGTTCTTCTTTTCTAGCTGAAGTCCAACTCATAAAATACCTCCTGAAAAATCTTTTTCCCAATTGAAAATCATTATAACATGTATATTCTGTATCTAAAATAGTTTCTGTGCAGATATGTCATCTGCTTTTTCTCCGGCAAAAGCACTATTCCTCTTCTTTTACCGGATCCTTCTCCACATCCTTTATCAGATCCTTGATGACTTCGCCTGCGATGATGAGACCGACGACCGACGGGACAAAAGCGGTCGATCCCGGGATGTCTCTTCTCTCCGTGCATTTTCTCTCCGCGCCCGGCGGGCAGATGCAGTGCTGCCGGCAGCTGATCGACATATCTTCGAGCGGTCGGATCGGCTCTTCTTTCGAATAGACGACCTTGAGGGACTTGATGCCTCTCTTTTTACACTCTCTGCGCATGACCTTGGCTAAGGGGCAGACGGAAGTCTTATACAGATCCGCGACCTCAAAAGCCGTCGGATCGAGTTTATTTCCCGCGCCCATGCTGCTGATGATCGGCGTGCCCGCTTTCTTTGCCTGCTCGATGAGCTCGAGTTTTCCGGTCACGGTATCGATCGCGTCGATGACATAGTCATACTCGCTGAAATCAAACTGCGACGCGGTATCCGGCATGTAAAATGTCTTATAGGTTTTTACCACGCAGTCGGGATTGATGTCGTGGATCCGCTCCTCGGCGACATCGACCTTATACTTTCCGACGGTCTTTCGCGTCGCGATGATCTGGCGGTTGATATTCGTCAGGCACACCTTATCGTCATCGATTAGATCCAGTGCTCCGACGCCGCTTCGGGCAAGCGCCTCTACGGCATAGCCGCCGACACCGCCGATGCCGAATACCGCGACGCGGGACTCCGAAAGCTTCTTCATGCCTTCCGGACCTAAAAGTAATTGTGTTCTCGAAAATGAATTCAGCATCCGTTTTACCGTCCCTTACTTCTTCCCTGTTGCGAGTGCTTTTTCCGAAGCATCCAGCGTCTCATTCATGCTGCCCGTGCGATATCCGGAAAGGTCCATCGTCACGTAGGCGAAGCCAAGTGCTTTTAGCGTGGTATATACTTTCGTGCGAATAGGTTCTTCTGTCAGCTTTCCGATTTCCTCCGGGAGCACTTCGATGCGTGCGATGTTCCCGTGGATGCGGACGCGCACCTGGCGGAATCCGAGATCCAGAAGCAGCTGCTCGGCCTGATCGACCATGTGCAGTTTCTCTTCGCTGATCGTCTCGCCATAGACGAAGCGCGACGCAAGGCACGCGAACGACGGCTTGTCCCAGGTGGGAAGATCCATCTCCTTCGAGAGTTCGCGGATCTCTTCCTTCGTCAGCTCCGCATACCGGAGCGGGCTCTTGACGCCGAGCTCCGCAACAGCCATCAGTCCCGGACGGTAATCGCCGTTATCGTCCATGTTCGAGCCTTCCGCGACATATTCGATGCCGTTTTCTGCGGCAGTGCGGATAATCTTCGTGAAGAGCTCGCGCTTACAGATATAGCATCTGTTTTTCGGGTTCTGGCGGAATCCGTCGATGTCGAGTTCCTCGGACTCGATCACGATCTGGCGGATGCCCTCCTTCTCACAGAATGCGGTCGCCTCGTCGAGCTCTCTTCCCGGAAAAGAACACGACTTCGCGGTCACGGCGATCGCTTTGTCGCCGAGGACGTCTTTGGCAACTTTCAGAAGGAAGGTCGAGTCCACGCCGGACGAAAAAGCGACCGCGAGACTTCCGAGCTCCCGAAGGTAGTTCTCAAGTTTCTGTTTTTTCTCATGTATTGGATCCATAGTTTTCTGTCATACCCTGCAATATCATTTTTTTGCAGGAACAATTATATCATGCCCTTATAGGGCTTTAATACTTCCCGGGTTATAGAATTAATTTCTAACAGGAGAGTCGGTCTCTCCCTCGTTTTTGTCCGGCTCAAACTCCAGAATGTCATCCTCTACCGGAGAAAACTCCATCACGTCAGTATCACCCGCATCCTTTTCCTCCTTCGGGACCGCTGAGAGGATCGCGTTCGTGACGGCTTCGTATTCTTTCATCATCTCATCGTGCGCTTCGCGGCTTACATCCGGGTTCTCCTGGCTGGCGCTCTTTTCCAGCTTCGCCGCGATCTCCGCAAGATCCGTCGCGCCGATCGTCTTCGATGTACTCTTCAGGGAGTGTGCATCGATCGCATAATCGTGCCAGTTCTCCTCCTCGAAATTCTTCGTCAGGCGCTGTGCCTTTTCCTTCTGGCCGCCGGCATATTCCTGCAGGATCTCACGATAGAAGATCTCATCATTCTGGCAGTAGGAAAGACCTGTTTTCGGCTCTATCCCCGAAGCACGGAGCGTCGCAAAGCCCTCCGGTTCCTCTACTGCACGGAGTTCAGGGATATCCTCCCCGACGGGTGCTTTTGCCGAAGAAGGATCATCGGATGATTCACTATTCTCTGAAGCATTTACCGCTTCTCTCACGTGGCGCACCTTGTCCTGCGGGAGGTACTTCATCAGCATCTTCTCAAGCGCGGTGCTGTTGATCGGCTTGGTAAGATAATCCGAGAAACCCTCAGCAAGATATCTCTCACGGGCACCCATCACGGCATCTGCGGTAAGGCAGATCACCGGCACATCACGGCTCGCTCCGGTCTCGGAAGCACGGATGCTGTGCAGCGTCTCGGTGCCGTCCATCTCGGGCATGCGCTGGTCCATCAGGATCAGGTCATACTTCGTCTCATCCGCCATCTCGATGGCCTTCATGCCGGAAGTCGTCGTGTCGATCTTCATCTTCGTATTCTTCAGAAGATTGACGGCGACGGTGAGATTGATCTTCGTATCGTCGACGATCAGGATGCGGGCACCCGGCGCGCGGAATGACTCGCGGTACGGTCCTGCCGCCATAAGGGTCGCTTCAAACCTCGCCTGGAAATCACCTACCGGCTCATCGGATACGATCTTCTGCGGGATCTTCACGGTGAAGGTCGAACCCTTGCCGTACTCACTCTGCACATCGATCGTACCGTCCATCATGTCGAGAAGTTTCCGCGTGATCGAAAGGCCCAGGCCCGTTCCCTCGACAGTGCTGTTATGCTCCATCTCGAGGCGCTCGAACTTGGTGAAGAGTTTGTCCTGATCCTCCGCCTTGATACCGATTCCCGTATCCTGCACGGAAGCTGTCAGGATGATATTTCCTTCGTCCTGCTTCTCCCCTTTCAGAGAGAACTTTACGAATCCCTTATCCGTGTATTTTACGGCGTTGTTGAGGATATTCGTATAGATCTGGCGGATGCGGACTTCATCGCCCATCAGGGCATCGGGGATCGTCGGATCCACTTCGATCGAGAAGCCGAGGTCTTTGTCCTGCGTCTTAAAAAGGATCATGTTGTTCAGGTCATTGAGCACGGAGCTCAGCTGATACGGCGCCACCACGAGGTCAAGTTTTCCCGCTTCGATCTTACTGAAATCGAGGATGTCGTTCACGATTGAAAGGAGGTTATTTCCCGCGCTCTTTACGTCCTGCGCATACACGCCGATATTCGACAGTGCATCGCGCGTGCCCTGAATATCATCTCTCGAAAGATCCATGCCGCGCTGCTTCTCGCGGATGATCATCTCATTCATGCCGAGAACTGCGTTGATCGGTGTTCTGATCTCATGGGACATATTCGCCAGAAAGTCACTCTTCGCCTGGCTGGCGCTCTCGGCTCTTACTTTTTCTTCCAGAAGTTTTTCCTGCTGGGTAACAAACGGACGGACCATCAGCAGCAGAAGGAGCGCCGCCACAAGCTGGGTAAATACCAGGATCACGACGTATCCGATGATGGTATCTCTGGTCTGTTCGGCGAGCTGCCCGTCGAACCAGTCCGCGGAGAAGTCTGCAACGACGATACCGGCGACGTTTCCCTGTGAGTCAAGGACCGGGCTGTATGCACTATAGAATTCGCCCCACTGGTCGGTATAAGGTTTTTCATCGACCGCGGCGGTTCCTTTTCCCGATTTCGCCAGCGCATCTGTAAACTCAACTTCATCGCCGTACCGGCCAGGTGCGACCGGGTCAGTGTCCATGACGAACACGAACTTTCCGTCGCTTATTTCTCTGATGCTGTAGATATATTCAAGTTCGGCATTGACTCGAAAGACATCCAGTTTGCCGAAGATATCATCGTATTCGGGAGAGCCAATATTCGTCTCATTGATCGTTTTCAGAACATCGCCGCTGATCGAGCCGGACGCGCAGTTCGCGATATCCAGCATACGCTGCCGGATCGACCGCCGGATCGCATTTCTCGAGCGGACCACAGACACCGTGCCGAAAAGAATACTGGAGATCAGGATGATCCCCTCAACCATCAAAACGATCTTGGTGGAAAGCTTGTTTTTCGACGCCACGAAGCGCACACCCCCATGTATATTTACCATCTTTACCCAATAATAGCATAGTAACGTAAGGGCAAGTGCTTTTCAAGCATGGGAAGCCCGACGCCATCGGCGTGTCACATTTGTTCGAAATTCACTCTTGCGTCGTTTTTTATTTTCTCTCCAAAAAGACGTATTTTTGTGGGGGAATTTACGTCGTAATACAAAAAGATTAGGAAACGACGTATTTTCCATGCCATTTTTGCGTCGTAATTCTTTTCTATGAAAAAACGACGTATTTAAGGCTGTTTTTTTACGTCGTTTTTCGCATTTTAAAATTCGCGACATACGCGACATGCAAATGTCCATCCGCCCGCTCGAAAAGCACTTGTCCCCCGGAAGAAAAGTATCCCCGCGCCTCTTTCCCAAGAAGCGCGGGGACGTGCCATCTTTCTGCCTTCGCCCGCAATCAGGTTCCGGTTACTCTTTGTCGAATTTGTCGATCACTTCAGCCGAAGCCTTGGTCGTCACGGCTTCTTTTCCGCCGGCGATATTCGCGACTTTCGTGTCAGCCGTCTCGGCCTTTCTGCCCTTGATCGGATCTGCAACTGCGGAGACGAGCTTCTTTACTGTCTCGGTGAGGTCTTCACCATTCAGCGCCTCGTTCTGCATATCTGCCTTCGCGAACACCTGCGGGATCCTGCCGAGGATACCGGTCAGGAGATCTCCGCCGCCTTCCTGCTTCGCACCGCCGCCAAAGTCGTAGAACTTCGCATTCTTGCCGACTTCCGCCATGACGGTCGCGATATTGGTGGCGACCTGTACTCTGGTGTTCTGCTCGATCTCGATCCTCTTGAGCTCGAAGTTGACCTTGTCGTTCGCAGCCTGTGCATCGGACAGGGCACGTGCAGCTTCCGCTTCCGCCTTACCTTTTGCTTCGATTGCTTCTGCTTCGGCTTTACCCTTTGCCTCGATAGCCTGGGCTTCCGCCTTGCCTTTTGCGATGGTCGCGGTCGCTTCCGCATCTGCCTGGACTTTCACCGCTTCTGCCTCCGCAGCGGCCTCGGTCTTTCTCGCGGTTGCGGCGCCTTCCGCTTCGAGTTTTCTGGCTTCTGCAGCGCCGTCCGCTTCGGTCTTTCTGGCCTCTGCCTGAGCTGCAGCTTCACGTGTCTTTCTGACTGCGGCTGCCTCTGCTTCACCGGCTGCGGTCAGTTTCTGTGCCTCGGCATTACCTGCGGCAGACACTTTCTTTGCTTCCGCTTCACCGGCAGCTTCCGCCTTCTTTCTCTCGGCCTCTGCCTGTGCATTGATGACCGTGGTCTTCTTCTGTGTCTCTGCTCTGGTGATCTCGACTTCCTGCTGCTTCAGTGCGGCACGGTTCGCCTGCTCCGCCTTCGTTACAAGGACGGTACCCTGCTTCTCTGCAAGCTGCTGATTGATCGCTTCCTGCTCGAGATCGGCCGCCATCTGCGACTTGACCTGCTCACGTGCGGTCTCCGCCATGAACTGTGCTCTCTTAACGTCTGTGTCACGCTGACGCTCTGCAACAGCGACCTGCGCGTCGAGTTCTTTTTCCTGAGCGATACGGTCTGTCTCGGCTCTCTTCTCACGCATGGACTGCTCGGCCTCTGCGGAGATGTTCGCCGCGTCACGGCGTCTGGTCTCTCTGTCTCTTGCGGCTAAGTCCTTGTAATAGGTGCTGCCCGCTGCGTCCTCGACCTCGTGGATCGACAGGATCGTGTTAAATCCGAGATCCTTCATCTGTGCGGAGATCGATTCCTTGACCTGATCGTCGAGCTTGTCTTTACCGTTCATGACCTCTTCCGGGGTCATCTTCGCGATTACTGCACGGACACCGCCGGACACTACGTCCAGGATGACTCGCTCGAGTTCCTTGTCATTCTTGTCAAGGAAGTTGCATACCGCTCTCTGCAGGCTCTCATTTGAAGAAACATCCGGATTGTAAGCTACTGCCCAGTCGATCTGGATCGGTACACCGGTCTGTGTCTTTGTGACATCGCCCTCGACTTTCGCCGTTCTTACGCAGAGATCGAAATACTTCGCTTTCTGGATGAACGGGATGACCACGCGGCCGCCTGCTCTCTTGATCTTCGGATTGCCGTACTTGTCGGTCGCGCCGACACCGGATACTACCAGCGCCTCGTTACCTTTGGCCGTCTTGATCATCGCGAACAAGATAATCGTGATCAGGATGATTCCTCCGACGATCGATGCAATTAAAATAATGATTTCCGTTGTCATAATCCCTACCTCCCTACCGTCAATGTAATTGATTGATTATGATGCGCGGGCTCTTTCCTTTCTCCTGAAAGCTCACCTCACGCTTGTATATATTCTAGATTTCGGCGGATGCGGAATAAATGGATACCGGATATCCGCGGAATCTCATATTTTCACCGCCCGATGCAAATATGAAATGTTATTTCGCAGAGGGCATATTCCTTCCGCCAGCATGCGGTCCCGAAGCGATATGCCCCTCGCCGGAAGTGCGATATTGTCATAGATATTTGTTATTTAGAATTCTGTAGTATAATGAGACGGTATGGTCATTCTTTCTTCCCTTCCGAAAAGCACTGGAAGCCGAAGGAGGCGGACCTCCGAGGGGGATTTTTCTTATGTCACAAATGTATTATGCCAATCCCGGGGCAGCGCCTGTCCAGGCGGCTCCGAACAACAGCGTCAACAGTCTGAGCGTGACCATCTTCGATGGTATTCAGACTCCTGCCACGTATCTTTTGAACAGCTTCGGAAAAGCACAGATCACGTTCGGCCGTGCTCCGAATAACGATCTGGTCCTATACTCACCGATCGTATCGTCCCTTCACGGACGTTTCATTTTCCAGAACGGCCGCTGGTATATCGAGGACCGCTCCGTATTCGGCGGGACCCCGAGTAAGAACGGATTGATCTACAATAATTCCTATCTTGATTCGAGAGTCATCAGCGAAGGTGACTTCGTCCGTATCGACGACGGCGTGCAGACGATCGCCGACGGTGTCCTCTTCATGTTCTCATCGAATGAGCAGCAGAAGAGATGGAGCATGATGCCCCTTCAGGGAATTAATGAGATCCGCATCGGACGTGATCCGAACTGCCAGATCTACTTCCCGCATATCAGTGTATCGAGACTTCACGCGAGGATCGTCCGCACCAATCAGGGATTCTTCCTCTACGACAACTCCAGTAAGAACGGCGTCGTAGTAAATAATCAGAGAGTCAAAGGCTCTGTCCGCCTAAATGAGAAAGACGTGATCATGATCTCCAACAACAAGATCATCTTCACCTCCAATCTTCTCTTCTTCGCCAGCTTTAATTCCGGTATTTCCGTCGATGCGGAAAACATACTCATCTCCAGAGGTTCCGGCAAAAATGCTTTTGCCACTCCGTATCCTATGGATATCAACATCCGTCCGGGCGAGCTAATCGCCGTCGTCGGATGCTCCGGTGCAGGTAAGTCCACGATCATGAACTGCATGTCCGGTTATCTGCAGCCATCGCAGGGCCATGTCAGCATCAACGGCACCGACCTTTATGAGAACTTCGACTCCTTAAAAGAGATCATCGGATATGTTCCGCAGGCGGATATCGTCTATGACAACCTGTCCGTCTTCGATATGCTGATGTACACGGCGAAGATGCGTCTGGCAAAAGAACTTACCCTCGAGGAACGGAAAGCCGCAGTAGAGCGTGCGATCCGGATGGTCGATCTGCAGGAGCACCAGCAGCGCCTGATCAAGAAGCTCAGCGGCGGCCAGAAAAAGAGAGCCAGCATCGCGGTCGAGCTTCTTTCTGACCCGAGTCTTCTCTTCCTCGATGAGCCGGCTTCCGGTCTCGATCCGGGAACGGAAAAAATGCTGATGGAATCTCTCCGGAAAATGGCCGATGGCGGAAAGACCGTCATCCTCGTTACCCACAGCGTTCTGCAGCTGCAGATGTGCGACCGCATCATCTTCATGGGCAAAGGCGGACGCCTCTGTTTCTTCGGCAGCTACCAGGAGGCAATGGCCTTCTTCAATATCACCGATATCGTCGATGTGTATAACATCCTCTCCAATGATCCGGAGAACTGTGCGCAGAGATTCATGGCCTCTAGGCCGAAGGTCAGAGCCAGGATCCAGAGCACCGGGCGTACGAACATCCCGAAAAGACAGAAACAGTCCGAGATACCGGTGCTTTTCTCGAGGTATCTGAAACTGCTGTTTAATGACCGGCAGAGAGCATTGATCCTGTTCCTGCAGGCGCCGGTCCTCGGTATACTTATTTCCCTGGTCAAGAAGGGAGAGCCCTTCGAGACCGGACAAAGCGCGACGAACCTTCTTTTCGCACTGGCGTGCGCCGCGTTCTTCATGGGCATGTATAACTCGATCCAGGAAGTCTGCAAAGAAAGAAACATCGTTAAGCGTGAGTTCATGGCGGGCATGTCCCTGAACTCGTATCTCCTTTCCAAGGTCTACGCGCTGGCGGCCGTCTGTGGCGCACAGAGCCTGCTGCTCTCGTCCACATTCTGTATTCTGGTCGGAACCCCGGATGGCCTGATGATGCCGGGATTTATGGAAATGTTCGTAACGACATATCTCACTGCACTCGCGGCAAGTTCGATCGGACTTCTTCTGTCCGCACTGTTCACGAATCCGGACCGTGCGCTGACGGTCGCGCCGCTTCCGATCCTCGTGCAGATCCTTTTCTCCGGATTGATCTTCGATCTGAGCGGAATCACGGATGTGCTCTCCTGGATCGTTGTCTGCCGCTGGAGTATGGAAGGCTATGGAACAACGGCGAACCTCAACCAGTTCATCCGTATGGGCGAGAATAAGAGCTATGAGTACACCAGCGGACATATGATGCTTGTATGGTTCATCATTATCCTTATCATCGCAGGATCGCTGTTCATTGCACAGAGAGCGCTGTCCTCCCTGTCGAAGGATAACAAGTCTTAATATGGAAAACGAAGAAAAAAAGCCGAAAAAGAAAATGCGGACCAGAACGAAGGTCATTATCGCGGTCTCGGCGGTTCTTGCTGTTCTGATCGCGGTCGCGGTCGGTGTATTTATGTACATCAAGGCATCTCCGGAGTGGGCGCTGAAAGAGATCGTCTCGGACATCAAATCAGACGGCATCGAGGGACTAAAGGCGCACTCTACGGAAGCCTTCTGCAAGAAGATCGAGAAGATCGAAAACTATGCAAAAGAAAAGGGCATCGGGACATCTTCCGGCGACGACGGTCAGGATACCAAGAGTAGATTACAGTATCTGAAGGACGATACAAAAAAATATATCGCCGCGGAACTTCTTTCCAAGATCAAAGACATCGACTGGGGTCTCGAGGATGTCCGGCATGGCAGAAAGAGCGCGGATGTCGTCGTGACTTTCGATTACAGTAAAGATCTTAACGGAACATTTGAGATCAACATGGTAAAAGAAGGCGGCAAATGGAAGATCGATAATGTCGATCTTTCAAAGTGCATCGGAAGCGCGCTGAAGAGCATCCTGTCCTTCTTCTGATATAGCGATCAGAATTTCTTCTTCAGTGTAAGGATATTTTTGCCGTCCGTATACTCGTACTTCACATCGTCCATCGTCTTCTGTGTCATGAAGATACCGAGTCCGCCGATCTCCCGCTCTTCCGCGGAAAGTGTGACATCCGGTTCTTCCGCCGACAGCGGATCAAATTGCACACCGCTGTCGATAAAGATGATCTCGGCAGTCTGATCCGCGATACGGATCTTTACCGTGGCATCGCCTTTTCCGCCCTTATCCTTATAGGCATAGTGCGCGATATTGACGAATATCTCTTCCACCGCGACGCTGATCTGCATCATCGGTTTCATCGGGCAGGAGGCGGCCTCGAGCTTCTCTTCAACGAACTTCTGAACATCGGGAAGTGCTTTTACATCGGCATCCACCGTGATCTCATCATACTTTAGCGCAGTATCTTCAGTCTTCACGGCCTCACCTCCGTTATACTTAAAGCTCAGCATCGTTATATCATCAAACTGCGGTGCGCTCCTGACGAACTCATTGATCGCAGCCATCATGTCCGAGTCGATCTGCGTGACGTCTCTGTCCTTTTTCTCCGGATCATTTAACGTCTCCAGAACACGATCCATGCCGAAAAGCACCTGGTCGCGGTTCGTTGCTTCCGCCACGCCGTCGGTATAAAGGAAGATCACATCGCCGGGGGAAAGGGTGATCCGCTCCTCTTTGTAGCGGACGCCCTCGATGCAGCCGACCGGCGGGGAGTTCTTGCCTTTTACCACTGAAAACGGCCCGCCGCCGCGCTTAAAGATCGGGTATTCGTGACCGGCATTGGAATAGACCAGTTCACCGGTCGAAAGCGTCAGGATACCCAGCCAGACCGTCACGAACATGTTGAGGTCATTGTTTTCACAGAACTGGTCATTCAGATTCCCGAGGATCCTCGCGGTACTGCCCTTCTTGCCGAGCACGAGCGTCTGGCTCTTGACGAGGGACTTACTGACCATCATATAAAGGGCCGCCGGAATACCTTTGCCGGAGACATCTGCAATGACAAGTGCGATATGGTCGTCATCGATCAGGTAAAAATCGTAGAAATCACCACCGACTTCTTTTGCCGGGGTCATGGATGCATAGATATCGAAATCATGCCTGTTCGGGAACGGCGGGAACACACGCGGGAGCATGTTCTCCTGGATGATCCTCGCCATGTGGAGTTCGCTCTCGGCGACCGACTTCTCTTTTCCCTGATCGACATTCAGGATGCAGTACATCAGAAGGAAGGTCATCATCGCCACATAGCCGAACGGTGAAAGGCCGTAGGTAAAGGCCGAGATGACACCTGCGATGATCGGTGCCGCCGAGTATATAAATATGCAGATGATCTGGTGGCGCTTGAATCGTCTTCTCGCGATCACGACAAGGATCAGCGTCATAATAACGACGACCACGGAATAGATATATGAGAGCGGAAAAAATGCTTGGCGGCTATATACGCCTTTTTCGTCCACGGTGAAATAGAAACCGAACTGCGCGTTTAGGATACGGACCGCGATAGCAATCAGCACACCGAGGCGGAAAGCCACATCATACTTATGGCTTCGTTCTTTCTCCACATTCAGGAATGTGATGACATACCGCCAGAAAATGTAGGCCAGCATCGGCGTCGTGCAGTAATAGGCCGTGTTGACCCATAGATTCACTTCTCGAAGGTCTGCTCTTCCATCGACGAGCCAGGCGATCATATCCGTGTACAGACCGAGCATATCGACCACGATCAGCAAGAGAAAATAACTGAGGTTCGGGCCGCGCCACTGCTTATCCATGATGCAGCAGATATAAAGAATATATCCGAGGAACATCGCACCCAGTTCAAGTGTGATATTGATGATGCGGATCGGTTCCTGGTTCTCGACATGCAGGCCGACCATGGCGCAGATCGCCAGCGCTATCCCCGCGATAAACAGAAGCGAGCCCCGTATCGGTCTGAATTTGAAAGACCTGGAATCCTGTGCTTTATCCATAAGTGACAAGTCCTCCGCCCTTAATATGCAAAAAGCACCGGGAGCAGTTTCTGCCCGGTGCCCGATCTGTTACTCGATCGTCAGGATATCGGAAAAGCCTGTAACATCGAAGATCTCCATGATCATCTCTTTGACGTGGATGACCTTCATGCCGCCTTTCTTGCTGAATGCCTTATAGTTGGCAAGCAGAACACGAAGTCCGGCGGAAGAGATATACTCGACGCCTTCAAAGTCAAAAACCAGCTCATCAACAGTATCTGTCACCGGCTGAAGTGCAGCTTCGAGTTCTACAGCAGTATTCGTATCCAGTCTTCCTTCCAGAGCGAATGTCGCTCTGGATCCTTCAATTGTCTTTTTTATGTTCAGCATGAGAGAACCTCCTCACTACGCTTATTTGGGCGGTGTCGCCCTTCTCTTTTGGGCGGCATCGCCTTTTGCTTATTATATCATACAGCCGTGACCTCAAGCGGATGACCTCCGGAAGAGCTTAATTGCCGTACGTGAAGCAGATAATAAATCCATCGTCTTCTTTCTTTAAGGCCTTCGCGTATTTGCGGTCACCGTTTTCTTTCAGCATGATGTTCGATCGCTCCGGGAGCTCCAGTTCTGCTCTGATCAGCGCATATCTTCCGTCTTCCGACCGCTTGATGATCCTACAGCTGTGCTCCTGCTCGATGACGGTCTTTCCTTCCAGGAGGAAAAGCGGACAGGAAACCTCGGAAGTGCTTTTCCAGATGATCTCCTCTTCTTCTCTTTTGATAAAAAGGTCATCTCCGATGCCGGTCACCTCGTAGTAGCTGACCGCCTTCGTTCCGCCCTTCGGGAAGAAACTGTCCTCGGATACATATTCAAACTTCTCCGGGATCAGGTTCTTCGTATTCTCCGAAACTAGAATCTGCCCGCCGACCGTAAGTCCTTCCAGGCGTCCCGTGAGATTGACCGCGGCACCGACACAGCCGTACTTCATCTTCTTTTCGGAACCGATATTTCCGACAACGACAGTACCGGAATTGATGCCGATACCCATCTCAAGCTTCGGATATCTGTGTTCCTGATTCCATACATTTACTTCCTGCATGCAGTTCTGCATCTCGATCGCACAGCGGACTGCTCTGGATGCATGGTCGGGAAGATCTTTCGGCGCGCCGAAAAGAACGAAGATCCCGTCGCCGAGGAACTCGATCACCGTGCCGCCGTATCTCTCAATAATGGCCACCATCTGCTCAAAATAATGATTCAGAAGATCGATCAGATCCTGTGCCGGAAGGCTTGCTGAAATTGCGGTAAACCCGCGAAGATCAGAAAGAAGGACCGTCACTTCCTGTGACACGCCGCCGCGCTTCTGGCCTTCCGAAGTCGTGAGAACGTAGTCGGCGATGTCCGGAGATGTATATCTGGCAAATGCCGCCTCAGTCCTGATCAGCTTCGTTAAGTCCGTGATAACGAGAAGGTAGGCCGCCAGCTCTTCCTTATAGTAGGTCAGGCGGATGTGAAGGTTATGCCGCTCCCCCTCGTAGTTTACGTAATCGACGATCGCCTCATGCGACTGAAGCTTACTCGTTACAGTATCGATAAACATCTGGATCAGGTCGTCATTATCTTCGACATACGGGATCGATTTCCAGATCTTGAGGTGATCTTCTGCCGAGATCCCGAGGATCTTTTCCGCCACGGGATTGGCCATCAGCAGCTCACCGGAAGTGCTGATCACACATATGCCGTCATCTGATTTTTCGACGAAATATCGCGCCTGCTCCGCAGAAAAATTCTCAAACATCTATATCTCCAATTATTCCTTCTTTAGCTATTCCACTTATAGCTGTTACAGGCTTATGCATCAACTATGGGTGGGTCACTGATATCTGCCGCAAAGATCAGAGAGTTCCCTGCAGGCAGCAAGATAATCACCGTTCAATACTCTCAGGCGGTAGGAAATATGCTTGAGGATCGCCTCCACCTTCTCCGGAGACTCTTCCATCATTTTCTCGAGATCCTCCGGACGGATGATCTCGACGCAGGTATCTTCCGTTTCCGCGATGGCGGTAGCGGATCTCAGATCGTCCGATACCATGCCCATCTCACCGAAATACGAGCCCGGATGAAGCATCGTCAGAAGCAGCTGCTTATCTGTCCCGTAATTACTGTATATCCCGACAGAACCGCTATAGATCAAATACATACATCTGGCATATTCTCCCTGCTTAAAGATCACGGTTCCCTGTCTGTATATCTCGATATTTGACGGCCGGTCCTCATTGATCGTAGCCGAGACTTCGCGCTGTGATTCAACGGACGGTACGTCCGCATAATTCGCTTTATTTGTACTTCCCGCCTTATTTCCGGAAGAAGGGAAAATCGCAGAAGAGTAAAGGGCAAGTGCTTTTCGCACCTTAGAAAGAAGCGGTTCCTCCGCCTTACGCTCTGCATTTTTTACGGCTTTCAGTTCATTTTTTACTTCGTTATAGTCTTCCGTCATCGTTCTGATGCGGCTACCGAGCTGCTTCATGATCTTCAGGATCATCTCCGGCCTTTCCTTAAAGTACGACATGAGATCTTCCTGTGTGATCTCCAAAAGGCGGACATCCTCTTTCGCAATGATGGTGGAGCTTCTCGGATAATCCTCCACAACGGCCATCTCTCCGAAGATCTTTCCTACGCCGAGAACGGCCAGGGGAAACTCATCTTCTTCAGCGTAATTCGCAATAACTTGTACAGATCCTTCGATGATCTGGAATAGGCTTTTCCCTTCATCACCCTGCTTGAAGATCACTTCACCCTTGGAAAAACGTCTCTCTGTTTTCATTGGTTCGAGCCTCCTACACTCATAATCAATCTTATTTTACAACAGCGGAAAACAGAAAAATACTGCTTCACGATAATGTTTATATATTGTTCAATATAGTGTAGTGACAAATCCGTCACGTGCGAGTCATGTCAAAGTCATTTGCGAAAAATAAAATGGACTTAACAAATCACCTGAAAGACATTTCCAGTTGAAAAGATTATTCCAGTTGACATGATGGGAGGACATCTATGAAGAAAACAACACGCACATTGATCGCAATGGCACTCGCCGCGCAGATGACAGTCTCACTGACAGCCTGTGGATCAAAGAAGAAAGACGACAGTTCCGGCACAGCAGCAGGCAGCGGATCAGGCAGCACTAGCAACGGCTCGGCATCAGGAGACTCCACGGGAAGCGCAAAGGCAGTTTCCTCCGGATCCGGAAGGATCGTCCAGGAGAGCGACCCTTACTTCAATGTAAACGCCAACAAACTGCAGGCAAATATCAACAAGGAGAGAGAAGTCCGTTACAGCGATCAGAATGCACACTATATCGCCGGCGACCTGGTCATCTCTGAAGTAGTCGTCGATTACAAGATGCCGGATGATGTTCAGAAAGAACTTGACAGCCTGGATCTCAACGATGACAAACAGCTCGAAAAATACAACAAAGCTTTTGACGAATACTTCGAGAGAAGCCTGCAGATCTTTAACATGAACGGTGAATTCCTCTCTTCTCTTCCTCTGGATGATTCAACAGAATTCATCGGTGCTTATCCGGGAACAAATGACGAGATACTGATCGTCTGCAGCAAGATGAACATGGCAGACTGCTCTGCCAAACCAGTGCTTTTCGTAATATCAAAAACCGGTGAAAAGGTGCGTGACATCAATGTAACCGTTGATGGCGATCTTGTCGGACTTTCCATCCATGCGCTGGATAACGGCAATTACATCCTGGCAGGAATCGGATGCATCTTCCTTGTGAATTCCGAGGGTAAACAGATCGCCAAGATAGAGGACCCGAATCTTACCGGAATCGTTCTGTGTTCAGGCGGCAAATGGTATGCAGCAACCATGAGAATCACCGCGGACGGAGAAACCGCACAGATCCAGGAACTCGATGTCGATCAGGGAAAACTTGTCGGGAAGGCGAAAGACACAGACAATAACGTATTTTATGTCAACCAGGGAAAGCAGGACTGCTTCGTCATGGACACAAATGGTGTGCATAAACTTGATCTGGAAAACAATACAAAATCACAGGTAATGGCCTGGAAGGATACAGACATCAACTTTATGACGATCGATATCAACGGTGGACAAATCGTATCAGAAAATGAAATGATGTTCTTCCAAAGAGCGTATGTCGATGATAACGGCCGTGATTCCATGGATCGGAAGGCCAGCGGCGCGGTGGATATGTCTGTCGTAAAGCTCACCAGGGCGGAGAAAAATCCTCATACAGGCAAAGCGATCTTAAAGCTCGGCATGAACGGAAATGTCACTTCGGATTTCGTCGAAAAAGTTCTACAGTATAACCAGGATGAGTCAAAAGCAGCAAGGATCGAGATCACCGACTATGACACCGATACAAGCGATCTCTCTTTTGAGTGGGGCGGTAATACTGCGGTCGATTCCAAGAATGCCGCTCAGCTTCAGCTCGATATGTTAAGCGGCGAAGGCCCGGACATTATCGTCGGATTCTCCGGCGCATCGCAATTCAATGATCCGTCGATGCTCCTTGACCTGAATACATATCTTGACAACGACAGCTCGATCAACAGGGAAAACTACTACGATAATATTTTCCGCGCCTTTGAAACCGACGGGAAGCTCTATACGATCCCTCTCACCTACAGCATCGAGGGCCTTGCCGCCAACGGAAAGTATGACGGAGTAAAAGAGAAATGGACATATGCGGACTTCAATCAGATGGCATCTTCCCTGCCCAGTGACAAGATGCCGCTAAGTTCGGACTCTTATGACAGACTTCTGCGTGCGTGGATGATGCACCAGTCCTCTCTTTTCATCGATTATGCGAACAAGAAAGTAAACTTCGAATCTGACGAGTTTAAACAGCTCCTGGAAACCATCAAGAAATATGGTGAGACACAGAATAAGAATTCAGGAGCACCGGAAGATCCTATGTTCGATCGCTATCTTCGTATGAATGATGACATCGGTTTTCTAGATGATACGATTGCAGCATGCAGTGTTTCACTGCATGATCTTGAGATATATTGCATGCTCCATGGAAACGGCAACGACAAAGTCATCTTTACCGGTATCCCATCGGCTTCCGGAATGGGTATGACAGCACGCGGACATCTCACGATGTCGATCGCAGCGGATTGCAAAGATCCTGATGCAGCCTGGAACTTCATCTCTTCCTTCCTTGCGGAAGATGTCCAGCAGCAGCTGAGCTTCAATTCTGACCTGTTACCGGTAAACAAAAACGCATATAAAACGAATTGCAAAACATCGATCGAGGTCAATCAGGCAGAGCTGAAGCAGCTTCGTGAAGATGCAAAGGACCTTCCGCCAGAGAAGGTAGGCGACCTTTCCAAAGCCACCGAGCTTACACAGGAAAAAGCAGATGCTCTTGAAGCCTTGATCAGTTCTGTAGAACGTGCACAGTCCTCTGACACGGATGTAATGGATATCATCCTTGAAGAAGCAGCCGGATTTTTCGCAGGACAGCGCTCCATCGATGATGTGTGCAAGAATATCCAGAACAGAGCATCTCTCGTAGTTCAGGAAAGATAAGGAGGTATTTCATAAGCTGAGGCAGCCGCTCTGGATCACAGTAGCAAAGAGGCTCGAATGAATGCCGGCAGCCGCGGGAAAAGTGCTTTTGGAAAATAAGATATAAAGCAGATGGAAATGGGAAGGACTTGCAATTCTTCCCATTTTCATATAGGCTTTCTCTTGACGATATCGATATATTAAGGAGACAAAAGATGGATGTAGTTTGCCTGGATATGGAAGGTGTTCTCGTTCCGGAGATCTGGATCGCGTTTGCGGAGGCGTCGGGGATCCCCGAACTGCGCCGGACGACGCGCGACGAGCCCGATTACGATAAACTCATGAAGTGGAGACTTCAGATCCTGAAGGAGCATGGTCTCGGCCTGAAGGAGATCCAGGAGGTTATTGCGACCATCGATCCGCTTCCGGGTGCGAAGCAGTTCCTCGATTCGCTCCGTGCTGAGGCGCAGGTCATTATCCTGAGTGATACATTTACGCAGTTTGCGATGCCGCTGATGGCGAAGCTCGGTTATCCGACGCTCTTCTGCAATACGCTCGAAGTCGCACCGGACGGCGAGATCACCGGGTTCAAGATGCGTATCGAGAACAGCAAGCTGACGACGGTGAAGCATTTGCAGGCGATGGGCTTTGATACGATCGCGGCGGGCGACAGTTTCAATGATCTGGCGATGATCCAGGCGAGCCGCGCAGGCTTCCTCTTCCGCTCTACCGATGCAATCAAGAAAGCATATCCGGAGCTTCCGGCATACGAGGAGTTCGATGAGTTCCTCGAGGCGATCCGCGGCGCACTGAGAAGCTGAGTGGTTAGCAGAAGCCGCAAGGCGAGTGCTTTTCGAGAAGAAATGAAATGACATTAACAAAGACGGAATCGAAGATACGGTTCCGTCTTTTTTATACGTCGTTTTTTCTCAATTGCGATTTTTCGACGCAATTGTATTTTGCACAATACGTCGTTTTTGGCGAGACCTATGAAAAAGACGTAAAAAATACTGTCCAAATACGTCGCTTTTCAAACATCTTCTTTTTCGACGCAAATTCCGATACGAAATTACGTCGTATTCATAGAAATTCAAAATCCGACGTAAATCACGCCTAAAAAAAACGTCGAAATCAGCACAAAGCTTTATTTCGACGTATTGTATATAGAACTTATCACTCCACACATGAATCAATCAGAGAAATATGTCTTTCACGCTTTTGCGAAATAGTTCCTGGTCAAATGGGTGATCTTCCGTTTCTGCCGTGATAATGAGATTCTTGCCGATGAAGATTCCGTTTTTCTGATAGACTTTGAATTTCCACATCTGATCCTCCAGATAACCAGGTTTGTCCAATCGGCCAAGGTGTTCGTGATACATGATCCGCCGATGTGCAGTATTAAGTAGCGTGAAGTCCGGATGAAGGACAATGTTCCCATCCAAACTCAAAGCGCATTCATATCGATATGGAATGCCCATTTCAAAATAGATATTCGCAATAGATGCCTCCGACTTCGATCTGACAAGTTCACCTTTCCTCGTCTTGAACTTCAAGTGTTCCGGATGACGATTAGATTTCTCATACATCTGTGTATTCCACAAACAACAAAAAGTTTCCTCATCGATCAGATAAGGTGTCACTCTCTTCTTTCGTACATCACCCAATAAAGCATATTCTCTATCAGCATTTTCTTCGTTTAACAATTTCAAATAAGCGTCAATTTCTTTGATCTCACGACATGCTTTAGAAATCATTTTTTCCGAATATCCTTTTTGCGCAAGCTGATCGATCACTCTTGTATTGCTTTCTGCGATGTATTTTTTCTTGCCAGACTTCTCTACGTGATAAAACCTCACTTTTTCTTTGCTTGCGTCGATTCGTAGCGATCCCTCCGGAGCATCGGCGATAGCACTCTCTGCTTTTTTGATTGCTTTTTCCAGAGATTGTTTTCGAATTAGAAGTTCGCGCTTCAAGCTATCCATCTGATCTTCCCTTCTTTCTTGTTTATTCTTCGCGAAAAGCACTTTTCCTGCAATTTCTGCATCACCTGCATTGCGCGCTCTTCCTGCAGTATTTTGCTTCATGTCTTTCTGCGGCGTCGTGCTCCTATTGAACATCGGAGACGTTTTGAGAAGCAATATTTTATATGAGTAGTTTTGTAAACTTTTCAGGAAGTTTCATCCTGATCGCAGTTCAAGATCAGCGAACGAAAAAACTCCCGGGGTCCGCTTCGTTTCTGCGGAGACCCGGGAGTCTTCAGCTCTTTTCCCTTTTTCACCCGCGCATCCATCGCGCGAATTTATCTTCAGCAATCACTCGTTAACGATCTTCTCCTGATTGAAGAGGTAGCTGACGAGCATCAGGCAGAGCACACCAAATACGACGTTGATCACACAGGTGACGAGCATCTCTGTCATAGTGAATCCTGTAAGAAGAATATTCTTCGTAAGATACGTCGCATTCCACATCGGGATCAGGTAATGTTTGAAGCCGAAGCTTGCCAGAACACCTTCCATACTTGCGTTAGTTGTGAGCATAGATCCGAAGAAAAGGATCATGACCGGAAGTACAGTAAGTGTCTGTGCAGAACGTGCAGTCTTCGCAAGTGTGGAGATCACAAGGATCAGTCCTACGAGAGCGAAGGTTACGCAGATAATCGCCAGGAATACGAAGAAGTAATCACTCATTGCATAGCTGACTGCGTACTCGCCCATCATCTTCTGGAAATCTTTCATCAGGAACGACAGTCCGATAAAAGAAGAGATGGAAGAAATGCCTGCAGCAGTCATTACTGCGAGTGCCTTACCGAGAGCAACACTGCTTCGGGAGACCGGCGTGATGAGCACGGTGTTGAGGAAGCCTGTTTCTTTATCACCGGCAATGATGTTGCCTGCAAGGGCCATGATGCCATATACGATGGTAAGAAGGAGAAGTCCCGGCACCATGCTGGCGACGAAGTTTTTCGCCTGATAATCTTCATCACCGAGGTCGTATGTTTTTTCCGCATTTGCATTGATGGTGAAAACGACGGGACGGAGTGTATCGAGAAATGTGGACAGCTGTTCACGAATTCTCAGCGAATCGTTGTTCGAAGAATTGTAGTACACTTCGATGTCGGAAACCGCACCGGTCTCAGAAGATGCGATCTTAAAGTCTTCCGGGAAAACGACGAGCATATCCGCGTTCTTATTCTTGATATCTTCGATGCACTTATCGAAATCCACTGTATCATCCTTAAAACCGATCGACAGCAGGCCTTCTTTTATATCTTCCGGTGCATTAATAAAATACGCGTCGTATGTCTTCTGTCTTTCATTTTCTTCACCGCCCATCGCGGACATGAGCTTTCCCTCGCCAAACATAAAGAGGAAAGGAAGAAGCACACACATGAAGAGTACTGTCTTATCTTTCAGGATCGATTTGATCTCTTTTCTATATACGGTTAATGTATCTCTAAACATTTTTTCATTCATCCTTTCGACTTACTGTCCCTTGTACTGCTGGTAGATCTCATAGAACGAATCCTCGAGGGACTTGCCGTTCATGAGATTCGGCAGTGTGTCGTTGACCACGATCTTACCGTCCACGATCATCGCAGCGCGGTCACAGATCTTCTCAACGAGGTCGAAAAGATGCGTCGAAAGAATGATGCATTTTCCTTCTGCTTTCATGCGCAGGATGAACTCGCGCACTTCTCTTGAAGCGATGATGTCGAGTCCGTTTGTCGGCTCATCGAAGATGATGAAATCCGGGTCATGAATAACAGAGATAACAAGTGAAACTTTCTGTCTCTGGCCCTGGGAAAGTTTGCTGATCTTCTGCTCGGCAAAAGGCTTGATGTTGAATGTATCGAAAAGTTTGTCTTTTCTCTCGGCGATCTCTGCCTTCGGTACGTGATGAAGTCCGGCAAAATACTCGAACATGTCATTAGCCGTGGACTTCTTATCCAGCTGAAGATCGGTCGTCAGAAATGCGAATCTGCTCTTGATCTCGATGGGCTTTTCTTTGATGCTGACACCGTCATACAGAACATCTCCTCTGTCCGGTTTGATAAGTGTCGCGAGCATTCGCATGGTCGTTGTTTTACCGGCACCGTTCGGTCCAAGAAGACCGAAGATCTCTCCGGCATTGGCAGTAAAACTGATGTCATCTACTGCCACTTTTTTTCTGTCTGTCAGATCCAGTGAACGGCGCTGCGCTTCGCTGATCTTGAAAGACTTGCACAGATTTTTTGCTTCGATAGTATGCATGATAATCCTCCCACTTCCTTGCTTACGTTATCATTCTATCTTTCGAGAGTTAAGAAATCGCTAAAGTAGTGTCTCATATTACTAAGAATTGGTAAAGTTTTCCCATGTCATTATTGTTGATTTCACGTCCTATTTCCATAACTGATTCGTCACGAAAAGCACTCACTTTTTTCATCTTTATTCTCAACACTCTTTTCTACATCTTTCTTCTTTTTATTTACGCACAAAAAAACGGCTGCCATTTCTGACAGCCGTTTCGGAATATTCTCTATATCAAACAAGAATTAGAAGAGTTCTACAGCCTTACCCTCTGTATCGAAGATCTTCTTCTCAGAAGCTACTACATAAACATCGCCGCCGAGCTTTGCAGCCTTCTTCTCGATAGCCTTGATGTCGATCTGCTGACCATCAAACTCGAAGATGATCTTGCCGAGCTTCTTAGCCGGAGCTTTCTTAGCAGCAGCTTTCTTAGCCGGTGCTTTCTTAGCAGCAGCCTTCTTAGCCGGAGCCTTCTTTGCAGCAGCCTTCGGAGCAGCAGCTTTCTTAGCAGCCGGAGCAGCCTTCTTAGCCGGAGCAGCCTTCTTTGCAGCAGCTTTCTTAGCCGGAGCCTTCTTTGCAGCAGCCTTCGGAGCAGCTACTTTCTTCTCTTCTTTCTTAGCAGCATCAGCCGGCTTAACCTCAGCAACAACAGCCTTTACTGCCTCTTTGTTTGCACTCTCTTTTACCATTTTGAGAATCCTCCATTTGATGTAATTATGATTAAAAATCACGCAACCAATTCGTGCATCGGTTTCCTGATGCGATTTCATTATAGCATAGTAATATTTTTTTAACTATGTACAATATGCCGATTATTCACGGTGTGTTCGCGTTATTTGTGAAGTATATTCTACTATTTCCGCCCCGATTTTATCCTCGAACTACACGTTCTAACTCGGAGGAAGAAAGCAGCACACATGAAGGATCGTTGATTTTTTTCACGCAGAAAATATATAAAACGGAGAGAAAATAATCCGCTGTTTTTTCTGCATTTCCTTTGGCAAAAGAACCGTCTTTCTGTCCTTCTTTTATGATGTTTTTCATCATCAGGAAAAGCGCATCCTCATCGTCGGAACGCCCTTCTGCGCGGTCTTTCAGAGCAAGTAGAAGATAACTGCAGAACTGTTTTTCTTCCGAAAGTTTTTTCAGAATATAATCAGAAACATACCGCAGCTTTCTTACTGCAGGAACATCTTTTTCTTCGATGGAAAGAAGTTCTTCCGATGCGATTTTTTCTTTCGCAAATTCCACTACCGCATCGTACACTTCTTCTTTCGTATTATAGTAAACATAAAGTGCACCCTGGGAAATTCCGATGCCTTTTGTCAGTCCGCTGATCTTCGTTCCTTCTACACCGTTCTTCGCAAAAAACGCGACAGATTTCTGAAGGATCTTCGTCTTCGCTTCTTCTCTGATCTTCTCGTTCTGTTCTCTCGATCTCGGCATCTTCTTTCCCTCCGTTTTTCTTTTCCAAAAGCACTCTCCGCAGTTTGTTTCTGCGAAGCCGCGCCGCCTTCACACACCGCGCGCCAGCCATCCGGATCGGGTGCTTTATGCGGAACCATGCACCTTTTACACTGAACGACCGTTCATATTCAGAGTAGCATCCGCCATGATCGAGCGCAATAGAAAAACGGAAGATGTATCAATAACGTAATGAAAAGAAATTCATGTCTCGTCGCTGGTCCTCGACGCTAACGCGTCTGCGGAATCGCTCCTTGACATGAATTTCTTTTCATCGAATATATTAGTGAATTCTTCAGTATTAGGAACCGGTGAAGTCGTATTTTCTTACTCCGAGCATCCAGAACTTGTAACTCAGATAGAAGAACAGTACACCGATGGCCGGCGCGCACCAAGTGAGTACCGGTACGTTTTCTGATTCTAGGATCGCAAGGCTCGGGTAGTATGCGACAAATGCGATCGGGATCACGAACGTGAACAGGATCCTAAATACACCGTGGAAGATGTTCGACGGATACTTCGCGAAGTCCTTAAACCGGAACATGATGACCATGACATACCCTGATCCGACGATCCAGAAACATGTCGCTGCGGCAGCGTTCATGATCGCGATCATAAAGAGCGATGCAGTGATAAGAAACAGGATCAGCTTCAGTATCACCAGAGGCGTGACCGGGATGCCGATGTGCACCCACGCATACACCAGCGTACCGATACCGAAAGCAAACTGGCCAAGTCCTTTTACATCGAAAACTTCCGACATGAAATAGAAGAACACATTGATCGGGCGGAAGCAGTACTTGATAAAGTCACCGCTCTGCACCTGGAATCTGAGGTTCCAGTTATTGTCGAAGAAGCACTGCACGGGCGTCAGCGCGATCAGCGAAAAACCATAGAGGAACAGCATGTGGTGGTAGTCCCATCCGTTGATCGACGGAAAGTTTTTAAACAGGATCAAGAACGTCACAAATCCACTTAGATTCGTCATGATCATGCCGATCGTCGAGATGATAAAATCCGCACGGTAACTCATCTTGCTTTTTAGATCCTGCACGAGGATCTTCCTGTAGATCCTCGCGTAAAATCCGAAGCCTCTTCTGCGCTTTTTTACTTCATTTCCAAAAGCACTTTCATTCATCTTTTATTCTCTCTTTCTTCATCTTTGATCTATGAACGATCACTTCGTCAAACCCTTTTTTCTTTCTTCGGTTAGCCACCGTTTACCGTGATCTTTTTCACGGCATGATTCCAGAAAAGTGTTCCCGCGAGTGTCAGCACCAGTGCCCAGATCAGCTGCAGTCCGAACATCGGAAGAACTCCTTCGATCGTATCTGCACCGTTCTTTTCAAGAAGGATCGTGAGCGGGATATCATATACCGCACGGAACGGCAGATACTCGACGACCGTTTTAAACCCGTCCGGGAAGAATGCCAGGGGGATCGAAGCACCGGAAAGAAGGAGGACGATAGTTTCTTTCACGATGTTGATGCCCCAGGTCGATTCCGTATAAAGACAGATCGTCGCAACGATCATTTCCATGCTGAAGTTCACGACCAGTGCGATCACCGTCGCGATCGCAAAGTACAGAAGATTGATCCCCATCGGGATCGCGCCGTGTGTGACGATCATAACGACGATAAACGTCGGTATGAATGTCAGCGTAAAGAGCACCACGTGCGATCCGCTATAGCTCCAGAATGTGTAGCTTCGGAACTTCATCGGTTTGAGAAGATCGAGGATGATCTTTCCCGACTGGATCGACCGGCTCATATCCCAGACGACAAACATCTCGAGAAAATTAAAGAGTGCGGTCGCGAGGATCAGGTAGATCATCGTGTCGGTAAAAGTCATGCCGTTGACGACATCCGTGCCGGCGGAATCATAGATCGCCTTCCAGAGAAAATACACGAGCACGAGATATATAAGATTTGCAAAGAGCGTGACGGCTGTGCCGAGGCGGTACTGGAGAGATTCCATGATGCCCGCACGCGTCAGCGCAAGTCTTTTTCTTAAGTTCATTTCGCGCCTCCTTCTTCCTCATCTGAAGCTGCCGGTACAAGTGCTTTTGCAGAGTCATCCGAGGCAGCTTCCTCACCGCCGTAAATCTTCTTGATGACTTCTTCGGTCGAGATCTCCTGCAGCTGGATGTCCTTGATTTTACATTCCTTCTGCTTCTTCATAATGACGTCCATGACGTCTTCTTTTGACTCGTCGATCACGCGTTCTTCCCATGTGTCGTCGGAAAGCCTCATGCGGAGTGTCCGGTACGATCCGAAGTAGGTCTTCAGGTGATCGATGTCGTTATCGTAGATCTTCATTCCCTTATCGATGATGACGATCCTTTTGCAGAGTGCATCGACGTCGCCCATATCGTGAGTGGTCAGAATAACGGTCGTGCCCTTCTGCTGGTTCAGTCCCTTGATGAGATCTCTGATCTTCGACTTCATCGCGACGTCGAGACCGATCGTCGGCTCATCGAGGAATACGATGTCCGGGTTGTGAAGGAACGCCGCGAGGATATCACTGAGCGTTCGCTGACCAAGCGACATCTGGCGCACCGGCTTATGGAGGATCGGCTCGATATCGACGAGCGAACGGTACAGCGCAAGCATGTTCTCGTAATCTTCTTTAGATACCATATAAATATCACGCAGGAGCTTGAACGACTCGATCAGGGGAAGCGACCACCATAGCTGGCTTCTCTGTCCGAAAACGACACCAATGTGTTCGGAGTTCGCTGTTCTGTCCTTATACGGCACGCGGCCGTTGACCATGATCTCGCCGGATGTCGGCTCGAGGACGCCGGTCATCATCTTGATGGTCGTGGATTTGCCTGCGCCGTTTGGCCCCAGGTAACCGATGATCTCGCCCTTTGCGATCTCAAGGGAAACGTCTTTTACTGCGGAGATCGTCTTATAGTCCCGGGAGAAAAGATCGCGGATGCTTCCCTTCAGGCCTTCGTGACGGTTCAGGATCTTGAAGTCCTTGCAAACATTCTTCATTACAATTGCGTTTTCCATTTTTCTTCCTTTCATAACAGGTATATGGTTCTTTCCTTTTCCCAATCATCTGAAAACGTGTCATCAGAACGGGGGTTGCGCGGGGGCGGGAGCCGGTAAGAGGAGATTTATCGTTTCGGAGGAACACCCGCCCCGCTTCGGGGGTTGCTTTTCTTTACAATTGCAAGTATATTGTAGGGGAAAGTGCTTTTCTATACGAAATCTAGCGATATTTTATAACTATCTTCTAATACTTTGTTAGATTGTTATAATTCTTTGGAAGATTAGATAGAGATTATACTACGTGTATAAATCTACAATATAAGCAGGTTATTTATTTTTCTGCAAAAGCACCTGCCGGCGGGGACCGGTTCTGCGCCTTAAGAATCGAGGTATGGTATGAATCGCGACATCATGGGTCTGATCGTAAAGAGAGAGGATGGTTCGGAGATCGTTAACTACGACGATCCGCAGTTCCCTTCCTATATTTTCGAGGGCTGGGTCAAGCCGAATGTCACCTGGGAGAGGGTGCCGCATTTTCACGAGGACATCGAGATGTGCACGGTCACGCAGGGCAAGATGGCCTACTCCGTCAACGGCAAGACCATCATGCTCGAAGAAGGCGACACGATCTTCGTCAACAGTAACCAGATCCACTACAGTATGTGTATCGACGATGTCGGCGCCAGATACATCATCTTCATCGCGCACCCCGGCATCCTCAATGCTTCCGTCGCGGTCGAGATGCAGGCGATCCGTCCGATCACCGAGAACAAGGATCTTCCGTATCTCCGTTTCCGCGACATCGACGAGATGACAGAGGAAGTGTCCCGGCTCATGCATACACTTCCGCCGATCCGCCACTGCGCCTTTGAGGTCACCAAGCAGTTCTACCAGATCTGGGATCTCGTGATCAAAAGATCGGAGATCATCGGCGTTCTCGGACCGGAAGAAGCACCGGACGCACGGATGCAGACCTTTAAGAACATGATGCACTTCATCTCCGACAATTACCAGCGGACGATCACGCTCGAAGAGATCGCCGGCTCCGCGAATATCAGCAAGTCCCTCTGCAACCTTCTTTTCAAGCAGTTCGTAGGCGAATCGCCGATCAATTATCTGATGCATCTGCGCGCCAGAAAAGTCGCGGAGTATCTCCGCTCGAGCAACCTCAACATGACGGAGATCGCCTCGCTTTCCGGCTTTTCCGGCGTCAGCTACATGAGCGAGACATTTAAGAAATTCTTCGACTCCACCCCGCGCGATTACAGAAAACAGTGGCGCGAAATCGCAGGAAATACCGACTCCTAATTCCGCGATACGGATGATGAATCCAAGTTCTTTTGACGTATAATGATTAGGTGATTTATCCGGGGCCGTATTATCCGGCCCCAAATCTACTAACTTATTCAAGGACGGAATCATCATGGCAACATTATGTAAAAACTGCGCGACTCCGCTGGTCTTTGACCCGGTGAAGCAGAAGGTCGTCTGCCCTTCCTGCGGCGGCGCCTGGGACGCAGAGGAAGTCGAATCCAGCGAGAAAAAATATTCAGAGGACCGGAAGGCGGTCTCCGCCGCGGAAGTTTATGGCGTCGATAAAGAGACGGCCCAGGAGTTCTTCGACTGCTACATCTACACCTGCGGATCCTGTGGCGGCGAGATCTCGATCAACGGCACCGAGGCCTCCACGAAGTGCATCTACTGCGGAAGTTCCAGCGTAGTCTTCAACCGTATTTCAAAGGAAAAAGCACCGGAATTCATCATTCCGTTTAAGATCAGCAAAGAGCAGGCCGTCGGTCTTGTTAAGGAGAGATTCAAGCACGGACCTTTCATCCCGAAAGAAGTAAAGAATTTCAAGCCTTCCGAGGTGCGTGGCATCTACGTCCCGTTCTGGCTGGCAAATGCATACCACGTCGAGGCGGATGTCATCTCCAGCGAAGTCGGATCCGGCAAACACAGACACACCAAGTACTGGGGCAGATCCGGCGCGATGGGCATCACGAATCTTCCCGTAGATGGATCGCAGATGCTCTCGGACGAGAGCTCCCAGCGTCTGGAGCCTTTCAACTACTCGGATATCAAGCTGTTCGACGAGGACTATCTTCTCGGCTTTTACTCGAATGTATCCGATATCTCCAATGCAGATCTCGAGCAGGTCGTATCTTACCGCGCCAGAGAGGCTTTTCACAACCGCGTCGCAAAATCAGTAAACGGCTCGAGCAAGAAGATAAGAAGAGAATGCTCTTCCACGCTGGTGGATCAGGATGTGCGGTATGTCATGATCCCTGTGTGGTTCATCTGCTACGACTTCGAAGGAAAACACAACACCATTATGGTGAACGGCCAGACCGGAAAAGTGGTATGCGGTATCCCGTGGAATAAGAAGCTTTTCCTCGGTGTGACAGCAGGTCTTTCCACCCTGTTCACCGGCCTTTTGACATACTGGTTCGGAACTTCGCTGCTGCCCTCTATGTTCCGCTCATATACCGAGCGCAGGGTACGCCGCTCCAGCAGCCGTAACAACAATCCGGTCTCCATCATCATCGCGGCGCTCATGATCGCGCTGGCGATCTTCATCGTCGGATATGCGATGTATAAGAAAGTGACGAAGCAGCTAAAGCTGTCCCAGTCCAGTTCGATTTTTAACTTTATGAAAAAGAGACAGGGGTGATATAGATGGATGGTTTAATTTGGGTTTTAGCTCTCATCACAGGTGCGGCCATCGGTATCGGTTGCGCATTCCTGCTCACAGCATTAATACTGAACGCTTCGAATAACAAGGGCGACAGCCGCTCCAAGGTCGAGGAATTCAGCTCAGACATCGTTTTCTTCAGCCAGCAGGATAGCATGCGGATGAACCCTCAAGAGTTTGTCAACTTCACAGAGTGGAACGCCGAGGCACTGTGCAGAAGCCAGGAGTACGGCACCCGTCTGGCAACGAGCCTTCCTTTCGCTTCCACGGCACCGGTTTCGCGCTATATCCCAGGAAAGGAAGTTCAGGAGCCACAATACGCAGTGATAGATGGTGCATCCGGCGGAGCCGCCTATGGTGCCATCAACGGCGTGAATGCAGTCTCGAGAGAGCCCGTCATTTTTACATCGGATGTAATGAGTGCGGGTGCTTTTCGAAAGGCAATGATCATCGAATTCGGAAAAGAAATCGAAACCAGCAAATACGGAACGTATCGTTCACTGTCCGGCCATGACATGACCGCTATGGCCTATAACAACGTCTCCGGCGGGACGGTAACACCCGGAGTCCCGGCTGCGCAGATCAGATCGGTTGCAGGCGGAGCCACGATCGGCATGCCGCAGTATGCTGCACCTCAGGCAGCAGCACCGCAGTACGCAGCACCGCAGGTATCAGCACCGCAATATTCTGCGCCTCAGGCGGGCGTGCCACAATATTCCGCACCGCAATATTCTGTGCCTCAGGCGGGCGTGCCACAATATTCCGCACCGCAGTACGCCGCCCCTCAGGCTCCAGCGCAGCCGCAGGTGCAGGCGCCCGCTCCGTCACTGGCTCCCGCAACACCACCGGCACCTGAACCGGGCCCGATCTACGAGGCGCCCACCGCCACACGCCCGCTCTGGGAGAACCCGAGCAGCAACGATGACTTCAGCGACTTTTCGGATATGATGTAAGTCAACTGCATCTTGTCCTCGCCGCAGACGAAGGCGAACAGGTTTTTCAGTTCGAAGTAATATGATTCATATCACGGTACGTCGAAAAATGCTTTTGTGCAGATTTCGACGTATTTTTTGTGTGTGATTTACGTCGAATTATGTCTTTCTTTAAATACGACGCAATATTGTCTCGAGATTTACGTCGAAAATGCAGATGATCGAAATGCGACGTATTTGGATCGGTTTTTTTACGTCTTTTTTATACGTCTTGCCGAAAACAACGTATTGTACAAAATATATTTGCGTCGAAAAACGCAATTGCGAAAAAAACGGCGTAACATAAAAGACGGAACCGGGTATCCTCGATTCCGTCTTCATTACCATCATATCATTCTTCGCAAAAAGCACTCTCCGCAGGCCAAGCCGGATATATTCTCTTACACCGTGAACTCATGCAGCAGGAACGGCTTCTCGGAGTCATTCTCCTTGGCGGTGACGAGTTCCTCGATGAGCTTGTCCGTCTCGAAGTCGGCGTGCCACATGAAGTTATAGTCCGACGATCCGTCCGTCTTGATCTTGTCGTCGCGGTAGGTGACCTTGCCGTCTTCGCCGATCAGGACGTTCTCGACGTAGGCCATCACATAGACTTCCTTATCCAGGACCTCGTCGCTTCCCGGCGAATTGTTCGCGCCCTTCATCTGCATCGCGATCAGCATGAACAGGTAGTTTCTGTCCTCACGTGTGAGCAGATAGTAATTCATCACACGCAGGTCATCGGTGCGGTTCCAGATGTACAGTGTGTCGTCCGTGGACTCATACACTGACCCGTCGTGGTCCTTCTTGATCATCTCGATGGCCTTCGCAGATACTTCCTCTAGAAAAGCACCCGCCCCCTTGAGTTCCGACGGGGTGATCCGGTAATTCTTCGCCACTTCCGTTTGTGTCGTGGACTGCGTCTTCTTTGACTTTGACGATACGTCCAGATTCTTAAGCAGAATGATCATACCCACGATGACCACGGCGCTTATCACCAAGGTGATCACCACAGTTCGTATGGAATGCATAAGACTGCGGCGGCGGATCGGACGCATCATCTCTTCCAGGCGCGCTTTTCTCTGGCGCTCTGCCTCGATCTCCGCTTCTTCCTTCGCGCGCTGGAACTCCTCAAGTGCACGCTTGTCGGCTTCGATCGAAGCCTCCGCGTTCTCAATAGATTTTTGGATATGTTCCATCTGCTTTGTCTCGAAGCTTACATCCAGGTCATAGACTCCGCCGCATACGTCACAGTGAAGCTTGCCATCCGCCTCACGGAGGGGATTTCCACAGTTTTGGCAGTTTAAGCTCTTTAGTTTCATACAATTTCTCCGTCAGTTTTTACATCAGGCATTTACCAGATCAGCGGTCAGGTCATCACAGATTCCGTTCTTGCCGAGCACGACTTCACGATACAGCTGATCCTTGTCATCGTATGCCGAATAACTCAGGTCCATACCTGTTCCGTAATCCATCTGGACGTTGTAGTCGGTTATGATCTTTCCTTCGCTGTTGCGGGAAATTCCGGAAAGATAGCAGGCGAAGTACATCGTTTTTGTACGGTCGATATCCTGGTTATAACCGAAGGTCAGTTCAAACACCATAACGAAGTATCTGTTATCGGATTCAATAAAATATGCATTTACCAGTTTCGGCTCTTCTACGAGAGAAGCTTGCGGAACCATATCCAGATTCAGTTCGGTCTTCAGATCAAAGTCATTGATAATCTTTGAGTGCTTGGCCTTTGCGCAGGACACACCGGAAGCAATCGCGTTCTCAATGAAAGACTTATCGTTCAGGATGAGTTCCGGGGTGATGACCCGGTCCGTCGGTCTCGTAGCTGTTGTGACCACTGTTCCTTTCGTCGAGTTGGTCATCCAGTTGGTTGCTCTCTTGCTTACTCTTTTTCCTATAATACCGAAGAAGATCAGAGATCCGATGCTCATCACCAGCATGATGCAGATCGGGATAAGGAAGAGCTTCAGGATGCCGCTGGTCGCCGCTTTTCTGGTGCGCTCCGCTCTTCTCATCTGCGCTTCTTCTTCGAGGCGGATCTTCGTCGCCATCAGTTCTTTTTCGCGCTCGATACGGATACGCTCACGCTCTGCTTCCGTCTGCAGCCTCTCGTGCTCGACATCAGCCTCATCGTAATCGATGGCAAAAGCACCTCCGCAGCTCATGCAGATGAACTTTCCGTTTTCTTCTTTCAGCTGACCATTGCAGTTCGGGCAATTGATGCTTGTAAGTTTCATATCCGTACCCTCTTTTCTCAAATTCCGTTGTCATTATACCATGTAGCACTATATATGAAAAAGAACCTGCCGTTCGGGTTCGGATACTCATAATCTGCACCCCCGGCTGAAATAAAATGCAGGATTTTGTGTTCATAGTTGCAAATCGCCATTTCGATTTTGAACACGCGGCGGACCCGCGTAGGGGGTCGGCAGCATGGGTGCGCCGCCCGCCCCGCCGGAGATACATAAGATGCGCGACCCGCACGCGGGGCAAATGCTTTTGCCAAAGAAAAAGGACTGTCCCCGAAGGAACAGTCCCTTTGATTCTTGTTTACTTAAGAACTCTTTTTGAGAGTGGTTATTAGCCGAGCTCTGCGAAGTACTTGATTGTACGAACCATCTGAGATGTGTAGGAGTTCTCGTTGTCGTACCAGGAAACAACCTGTACGAGGGAGTTGCCGTCGTCCATCTTGGAAACCATTGTCTGGTTTGCATCGAAGAGGGAACCATATCTCATACCGATGATGTCGGAAGAAACGAGCTTCTCTTCTGTGTAACCGAAGGACTCGTTAGCAGCAGCCTTCATAGCAGCGTTGATGCCATCAACTGTAACTTCACCCTTAACTACAGCGTGGAGAATTGTTGTGGAACCTGTCGGTGTCGGAACACGCTGAGCTGCGCCGATGAGCTTACCATTGAGCTCCGGGATAACCAGGCCGATAGCCTTAGCAGCACCTGTGGAGTTCGGAACGATGTTAGCAGCACCAGCACGTGCTCTCTGGAGGTCACCCTTTCTGTGCGGGCCGTCGAGGATCATCTGGTCACCTGTGTAAGCGTGAACAGTTGTCATGATACCGCTCTGGATAGCAGCGTAATCATTGAGAGCCTTTGTCATCGGAGCCAGGCAGTTTGTTGTGCAGGAAGCAGCAGAGATGATCTTGTCATCTGTTGTCAGTGTTGTGTGGTTAACATTGAAAACGATGGTCGGGAGATCGTTACCAGCCGGAGCGGAGATAACAACCTTCTTAGCACCAGCTGTGATATGAGCCTGGGACTTCTCCTTAGATGTATAGAAACCTGTGCACTCGAGAACTACGTCAACACCGAGCTCACCCCAAGGGCAATTTACAGCGTCCTTCTCAGCGTAGATCTTCAGTGTCTTACCGTCTACTGTGATTGTGTTAGCTTCGTCGTCAGCAGAAACTGTGTGCTTGTTCTCACCGATAACGCCGCAGTAACCACCCTGAGCTGTATCGTACTTCAGAAGATGAGCCAGCATGGAAGGCTTTGTCAGATCGTTGATAGCAACAATCTCATAACCCTCTGCGCCAAACATCTGACGGAAAGCAAGACGGCCGATACGACCAAAACCATTGATTGCAACTTTAACTGCCATGTTAAAATCCTCCTATATTTTCCCCTCATGGGGATTATTAATGAAATTGTGCACAAGAATCGCACCGATAAAATTCTACAACAGAATCAGTTTTATTACAATCAAATTTCATGGTGAAAACGACGAAAACGACGTTTTTCTTATCTTTTCCTGCAAAAATCATGTCAAATGATTTTCATATGCTTATACGGGCTTATTGATATAATAGATTCATCAGTGACATCAGGAGGAACCTTCTACATCATGGCTGGCCGACTTAAACACATCTCGAAAAGCACTCTCCCCCTTCTTCTTTCGATCAGTCTCCTTTTCGGGACCTCCTGCCGGAAGAAAACGGCGGAGAATGCGGATCCCTTTGAGAAGATCACGCTCGGGGAAAACCGGACCTGGACCAACGAGGATCCGAAATACGAAGATCTCATCAAGACGCTCCGCGTCGGCTCCATCGATAAATCCTCTTATAAAGGAAGTTACCTGATCGCAAACGATGACGCGGTCCTGTTTCTTTACTGTGAAGATGCACTCGAGATCGACGGGAAGACCTCCGTCAATGCATATACGACATACGATGTGGGCTCGACTTCCAAGACGATCACTGCGGTTGCCGTAATGCAGCTGATCGAAAAGGGCAAGATCTCGATGGACGACACGATCGACAAATTCTTCCCGGACTACCAGGAAGGAAAGAACATCACCGTCTATCACCTTCTCCACATGCAGTCCGGGATCCCGGATTACCTGAATACGCCGGAAAAGTTCTGGGGCTTTACCGGAGAGTGGAAGCAAAAGGATGTTTTTCTCTCGGACCGCATCACGGATGAGGAATTCTTATCCGCCCTGTATGCAGCGCCGCTCGATTTTACGCCCGGATCGAAAATGATGTACTGTAACACGAACTACCAGCTTCTGGCCATGATCGTGGAGAAGATTTCAGGGCAGCGCTTCTGTGATTATCTGAAGGAGAATATTTTTGATCCGTGCGGCATGAAGCACACCACCTCCATGGTACAGGGAAATGAGACCGCTGTCCCGCTGAGTTTTAAGCCCTACTATGACAGCGGCATGGTCGATGAAAAAGGTCACTCGAAGCAGTGCATCCGCGAGCGCGGCGACGGCGGGATCCACACCTGCGTGGCCGATCTTCTGGCATTCGACCGGGCGCTTTTCGGCGGGAAACTTATAAACTCCGACTCTCTTGCGGAGATGATGAACTTCGATCACGGATACGGCTGCGGCCTGATGCCCGTCGGATCCTCCGGATGCGGACACGCGGGAAACGCATTCACCTACACCGCCGAAAACAAGATCACCCCGCTCGACGACGGAAAAGACCATCTCTACGTGATCATCCTGGAGCATCACTGATCTGCGGGATCTATTTTGCCCGCAAATCGCCCGAATCGAAACATTTTTACTTACCTGAATCAACCATTCGGCTAGCCGATAGGATTAAAACTTGGTCGAAACGTTTTTTGATCCTATCGCATAGGGGGTATCCAGTGCTTTTCGAGCAGGAAACTCCTCTTTTCGGGGATACATCAGAAGCAAAAGTAGGACCAAAACCTTATTTTCTTCGTTTTGATCCTATCAAGCCCCTGAAAAAGTCAGACTAAAATGCCATTTTTCGCAATTTGATCCTATCGGGAAAGGCGATATACCCCCTGGGGGTATGCATTTTAAGTGGATTCATCGCGAAAAGCACTCGCCCACGACATACGATTATTCATCCCTGGTGATGTTCTTGACCCACTTGTACTTCTTGTAATGGATATAGACGGCGGGGATCTTGACAAATTCGTCGAGTGTCAGGATCGCGGCGACCGCGATGACCGGAAGATTCCAGACAAAGGCAGCAAGTGCGCCTAAGGGGACGACCACGAGCCACAGCGTGATGCAGTCACAGATCATGCCGAACTTCGTGTCTCCTCCGGCAGGGAAAACTCCGCCGATGACTGTGGAGTTCAGGGAGTTTCCGATGATGTAATAGGTCGCAAGGAAGAGCATCCACTTGAGGTATCCGTGCGCAACCGGCGTCATGTCAGTAGGCATCATGAGAACGAGCGGGATGCCCGCCAGGATCACCAGCCCGGAGACAGCACCGATCCCGAGCGACAGCCGGACGAAGCGGCCGCCGGTCTTTCTCGCCAGTTCCAGTTCCCCTGCCCCGAGCATCTTTCCGATGATGATCGAGGCTCCGGTCGAGAGCGCCCAGCAGACACTGGCGATCAGGGAACGGACGATACTGGCGATCGAGTTTGCCGCCGTGGCATCGGAGCCTAAGTGTCCCATGATGACCGAGTACATCGTCATACCGCCGCCCCAGCCGAACTGGTTGATCATGACGGGAAACGAGTATTTCCAGAAATCTGAATGGATGAACTTCTTGCTTAGCGTGATGAGTTTTCTGACGCGGAGCTTGACGCAGTCGGTCAAGAGCACGGCAAATGCCACGATCACGAGCTCGATCACTCTCGATATAACCGTCGCGAGCGCCGCTCCCTCGATCCCCATCTTCGGGAAAGGCCCGAGTCCGAAGATCAGAAGTGCATTCAGGATGATGTTGATGACGACGCCGATCGTCGAGATGACCGTGCTCATCATGGTCTTCTCGCAGATCTTCATGAAGCACAGGTACGAGTCCACAAATCCCATGATGAAGTACCCGACAGCCACCATGCGCAGGTACTTGACGCCGCCAGCGATGAGCTCGGGATCACGGGTGAACACGCGCATCAGAAGGCTCGGGCAGAATACCGCCGCCAGCGTGAACGCCATGCCGATGAGCATAACATAGCGCATAGTCACGCCGAGAACGTCCTCAAGCGTAGTATATTCCTTCTTTCCCCAGTACTGGGCGCCGAGCACCATCGCACCGGTCAGGAACGTGTTGATGAAAAGATAGTACACGAAGGCCACCTGTCCCGCGAGCGATACGGCGGACAGGGATGTCTGGTCCAGAAAGCCCAGCATAAATGCATCGGACGCGGAAACCAGCGCCGACATGAAATACTGGAAGACGATCGGCAGGACCAGCTTGCAGAGCATCTTATAGAAAGCTTTCCGGTCATTGAATGCCGGGAAGTTGTTTTCAGTTTTTACGGAATTCATTTTTTCCTTTCTTTGCCGGGGCGAGTCATTACGGCTCGCATCCGGCAAACTATGGATGTTTCAGAGTTTAACGACGACTACAGAGTCGATCCCTCTTTCCGAGATCTCTTTGGCAAAAGCACTTCCGCAGGACTTTTCGCCCACCGGATCTCCGTAGTGCGTCGGGATGACATACTTCGGGCAGATATAGCCTGTAAGCTCGGCTGCCTCTTTATAGTCCATGGTGTAAGTGCCGCCGCAAGGGGCAAGAAGCACATCGCACTTCACCGCTTTTCCTTCTTCGGTGACATCCATGTCGCCGCAGACATAGTAGCGGAGGCCGTCCACCGTAACGACGAAGCCTACCCAGCCGTTCGCCTTCGGATGGAATTTCTTTCCCGGGTTATAGGAAGCGATGACCTCTACCGGGATCCCCGAAACTTCGAGCGTATCGCCCGGTGCGACGGTAACGAGCCGATCGGACGGGATCTGAAAGGTCTGTCTGATCAGGGCCGCTGTAGATGCAGGGGCCACGAAGATGGTGTCCGCCTTCATCACTTTCGCGATATCTTCCGGAGAGAAATGATCGTAGTGATCATGTGTCACGAAGATGATGTCCGCATCGCCTGTCGGCTCACTGATACGGAAAGGATCGAAGTAGAGTGCTTTTCCCGAAGAAATCTTAATACTGCTATGGAGATTGATCGTGACACTGTCGAGCATTTCTTTTCCCTCACTTTATTTCTTTTTTACAGTTTGATTATATCATGCACATGTCCTTTTACACGTGCTAATCTTATACTATAGGTAAATAGATTTTATCGTAAGGAGGTTTTATTATGGATTCTTTAAGAAAGTATCTTGCTGAGATCATCGGTACATTCGTACTGGTAGTATTCGGCTGCGGTACCGCAATCGTTACAGGCTGCGGAACAACCGGCGGAATGGGTGCTTATGCACTGACGGCTCTTGCATTCGGTCTCGTTATCGTGGCGATGGCTTACTCCATCGGCAACATTTCCGGATGCCACATCAACCCGGCAGTTTCCCTGGCGATGTTCGTCAACAAGAAGCTGTCCCTTCAGGATATGTTCCTTTACTGGTGCTCCCAGGTCATCGGCGCATGCGGCGGTGCACTTCTGCTGACAGTTTTCTTTGATCCGGATGAAAGCGGCTTTGGTACAAATGGTCTCTTCGACAACGATGTCGCTAGATCCTTCGTTATCGAGGGCGTTCTGACATTCGTATTCGTTCTGGCGATCCTGGGTGTTACATCGAAGATTGCAAACGGCAATATCGCAGGTCTCGTGATCGGTCTTACACTGACTCTGGTCCACATCCTCGGTATCGGCTTTACCGGCACTTCCGTTAACCCGGCAAGATCCGTAGGACCGGCTCTCTTCAAGGGCGGCGAAGCTCTCGAGAACGTCTGGGTCTTCATCGTGGCTCCGCTCGTAGGCGCAGCATTTGCCGCGATCATCTACCGCTTCCTCGATCCTGCTTCCGTAACTTCTGAGAAGAAGGCAGAAAAGAAGGAAGAAAAGAAAGAAGCAGCCTGATAGCTGCCTCAAACAAAAAAGGATCTCATGCGGCGACATGATCATCAACCGTAATGTGATCCTCACTCGGTTACGATAATAAAATTATCCCTTCCGGGCTTTTTGGGTGTCTGTGCATTATTCCTTTGAATAAATGCCAGGCACCCATTTTTATCCATCGGGCGGGCGTAGTAGAATCCCTGGATCCCGTCCGGGCTGCACTCCGAGATCCACTGCGACTGCACGGTCGTCTCACATCCGACGACTACCGACTGGATCTCTATCTTCTTAAGAACATCGATCGTATTTTCAAAAAGGATGCGGCTTCTGGCCGACGTCTCCACTTCTTCGAGCACCGAGCGGTCGAGCTTTACGATCGAGAACGGAAGCATCGCAAGCTTCGCAATATCTCCTTTTCCCAGGCTCAGATTATCGACCGCGAACTGAAATCCCACCGAAGAGAGTTCCTGCAGATTCTCGATCATCAGAATGAGCGATGTCATCAGGGCATTTTCCGTGATCTCGAAAACGATCTTGCGGTACGGGATCCCGTATTCGTCGAGGATCGATCTTACCTTCTTCGGGAAGGCGGAGCTGGCCATCTCCGTGATAGAGATATTTACGCCGACATATTCGATCTCGACATCCGTCGCGCTCTTTATGAAGTCACATGCTTTTCTCAGTACAAACTCATCGATCTGGGCGACCAGGCCGCGCTTCTCGGCAATCGGGATAAACTCCGATGCCGGCACGTCTCCCCACTCGTCATGTGTAAATCTCGCGAGCGCCTCGACCTTCGAGTAGCGCCCCGTGGCGGTGGACAGGATCGGCTGGAAACGCACATCCAGCGTCTCCTCGGCAAGTGCTTTTTCCAGGGAAGTCTCGAGCATCAGGTGGCGCTCGATCTTCGCAAGTTCCCGGTCACTGACGGTCACGGTGTCGCCCTTCGGAACAGCCGGCAGCACGATCTCCACTGCCTTATAGAGATCCGCTCCCTCTGCAAAAGAACTTGTCTCGGGCATTTCTGCGACGGTAAGCAGGAGATTGAGCTCGAGGCCGCGGATGTACCAGGGGTTTTCGAACCTTTCGTGGAGAAGGCCGAGGATCTTCTCGTGCGTTTCTTCGCTGGTGCTGACGACGGCAAACTGGTTACTCATGAGACGGAAAGCCCACGCCGGCGGCAGCGTCCTCTCAAGACGGCGCGCATCTCCCACGGTCTTCTCGGACTTCTCCTTCGCCTTCGGATCGGAGCCGTTGGCGCCTTCGTAAACTTTCAGATTCTTTCGGAGCCTGGATCTCTCCTTCACGTCCGGTGAAAAAGTCGACAGAAAATCAGCCACGTTCTTCAGCGTCAAACTTCCGACCGTGTAGCCGAAGATCGAGTTGATGCGGCGGATATTCTCCACCTTCATGACGATCACATAGTAGCGCGCTTCACGGTTGATCAGCTCATCCATATAGGTCATCAGCGCATCGAGATTCAGAAGTCCTGTCGTATGGTCGATCATGGACTCCGGCTTCTTCAGCGAAAGATACGCAAGAAGCATGCTCGTGGCGATCGCGATCGACGAGACATTTAAGCGCGGCCACGCTGCCTCGGCCATGACACTTCCGAGCGCCAGGAGCGAGATGCCCGCCACCACGCGGAATCCTCTCTCTTGAAAAGCACTTTTCTTGACGAGTGCGTAGAGCACCGAAAAGAGTGCAGAAAGGATCGTCAGGACAGCAAGAAGCGGGAAGTATTCCCCTTTATAGTAGGTATCATTCTCAAAGTAGATAAAGTGGTGTGTCAGAGGAGTCAGCAGGATGATCGCGCCTACGATCAATGTCGGGATACTCATCAGAACGATCGACATGAGATTCCTTCTCTTGAGGCTCTGCGTCACCGAGATAGAGTGGAAGATCATCAGAAGCGGGAACGAAAGCCTCATCAGATAGAAGATCGTCAGGACGACATAGCCGAGGACCGGCGGCACCGTTTCGGAGTTATTCACGACCAGCGCGGAGAACACTTCCAGGATCACATCCGCGCAGGCGAAGAGGATCGCCGCCGTAAACATCTGGTTCCTCTGCACCGGGATCTGCCGCTTGCTGAAAAAGTGCAGCGTCAGCACAAGAAGAGAAAGCATCGCGCAGATAGGATAGGCATAAGAAATGATCAATATGTCATTCATGGATCGCGCTTTCCTTTCTTCTCTTCTTTTCTTCCTATTCTACCCGATTTACCGAAGGATTTCTATTCCTCCGGACTGCGCACGTGATACAATAGAATACGGAAACAAAAAACAAAAAGCACAGGGACAAGTGCTTTTGCAGAGGAATACCATGGCAACGATACTGGATTATACAAAGAAGGAAACGCGCACGTTTGACGAGTTTCCTTTCAATCATATAGATGCGCTCGTCTTCGCGGAGGTGACGTATTTCCAGTGGGAATACCCGCTCCATAATATCTGGACACCGGAGTGGCCGTACAAGGACTCTGATTCCATGCTCTTTTCGGAGATGCCCGCATCTTCTGAGATGCCGCTTTTCGGGCAGTACGCGGCGGACACGCCGAACAATCTTAAGATGATTGATATTCTTCGGGAAAGCCCGCGGTACAAGGATGTTTCCGTATCGCACCTGTGTGCGCACACCAGCGACAAGGAGCAGATCCAGTTTGCGGCGATGTGCTTCCATCTTCCCGGAGATGTCTGCTATATCGCATTCCGCGGGACCGACGGCACACTGATCGGCTGGAAGGAAGATTTCCAGCTGTCCTACCAGTACCCTGTTCCGGCGCAGGAACAGGCCGGACGTTATATCAGTTTTCTTTCGCGGGAGCTCCCGCCCCACGTGAAGTTCTACATCGGCGGTCATTCCAAAGGCGGCAACCTCTCCATCTACTCCGCAACGAGTTGTTCGGATGCCATGAAGTCAAGGATCCTCGGGATCTATTCTTTTGACGGCCCGGGGTTCTCTTTTAACCTTCACGAAACCGAAGAATACAAGAAGATCGGCAGGCTTGTACACCATCTTGTGCCTTCCGCATCTTTCGTCGGAATGCTTCTTCAGAACGCGCCCGGCACCCGCTTCATCAAGAACAAAGCCGTCTGGCTGAAGCAGCATAGTCCTTTTACATGGGAAGTCGGCGAGGATGACTTCGACTACGAGCCCGGCTGGGATATCAACGCCAAGAACAGGATCGACGCCGTGAATACATGGCTCGCCGACCAGTCTTATGAAGAGCGTGAAAGCTTCACGGAGATGCTTTACCATATCGCCAGTTCATCCGGCGCCGGTAATATCTTCCGTCCGGGTTCGAGCTGGGCGACCAAGATGTCGCGCATCTTCGAGGCTACCCGCGCCGTCGATGCAAAAGCCCGCGGCCGCCTGATCGAGACGCTGAAACTCATGGTCCTGCTGTCGATCCGCGCACGCGGGTGACGCTATTCAGAGCGCCGTTCCCACATATTCACCTATTTGCTCACCTATTCTTTCATTTAAGTGAGATATATGCGAACAATCGGTATGATTGCTCTGAATTCGCTGTCCATTCACCTATCTGCTCACCTATTTCTTCATTTAGGTGAGTCATATGCGAATAGCAGACATGATTTCTCTGAATTCGCTGTTTATTCACCTATTTGCTCACCTATTCCTTCATTTAGGTGAGATATATGCGAACAATCGATATGATCAGAAAAAAGAGCTCTAAGCGAATGATTTCACTTAGAGCTCCGGTTCTGCTACTTATTCAGTTTTTATTCTTGAGTGTTGTCCATCGGTGGATTCTTCTCCCAGATCGGGATCTGAGTTTCTGCCTTCGGAGCGGCCTGTGCCGGAGCAGCTGTTGCCTGTGCAGCCGATGCTGCCTGGGCAGGTGCTTTTGCAGGAGCAGCGGACTTTGCCGGAGCTGTCTGTGCTGCCGGAGCTGAAGCCTTTGCGGAATCTTCCGCCTTTGCAGCTTCAGAAACATTGGCTGCCTCAAAAGCCTTCGGGGCTTCTACTGCTTCAGCTTCTTTTGCATCGTCAGACACTTCCTTCGCATCCGATGCGATTTCCTTGGCGTCTACTGCAGATACTACAGCGCCGTCTTCCGGCTTGTCCATCTTCTTTCCGAGGAACTCCGGAAGGTTCATGCCGGCCATCTCGAAGATCTCATTCATCGGCGGAACACTCTTCATGAGGCCGGAGATGAAGTTAGCAGTAGAGCTTTTGCCATCGGCGCCTGTGCCGTTGCCGGAATCCCAAACAGTTACCTTGTCGATCTTCAGGTCGCGGATCGCTTCTACCTGGATCTTCATGAGGTCTTCCATCTTGTCAGCGAGCATGAGCATCATCGCGTTCTTTGCATCACCGCCGGCAGCAGCAACGATCTTCTCGAAACCTGCAGCCTGTTTGGATAGGATCTCCTGCATACCACGAGCCTGCGCTTCCATCTTCGCGTAGATAGCGTCAGCTTCACCGGCTGCCTGTCTTCTGATCTTTTCAGCCTCTGCCTCAGCAGCGAGTTCAATCTCTCTCTTTGTGATCTCAGCCTTAACGATAACGTCGGCTTCGAGGGTCGCCTTTTCACGGGCGGAACGGGAAAGCTCAGCTTCTTTTTCAGCTGCATACGCTTCTTCGAGAGCCTTAGCAGCCTGAACCTTCTCGGCTGCGATCGCCAGTCTCATCGCCTCAGCGGCTTTCTCACGGCGTACAGCCTCGGAATTTGCAACTTCGATCTTCGCATCGTTCTCACCGCGGATAGCCATGGAGTTTGCGGATGCAACCTGGATTCTCTGATCCTTCTGGGCGAGAGCCTCACCGATAGAACCGTCTCTTTCCTTCTCAGCAACATTCTTCTTCGCGTCGTTGATGGCCTTAGCAGCAGCTTCTTTACCAAGAGCGCTGATGTAGCCGGACTCATCGGAAATATCCGTTACGTTTACGTTGATCAGGCGGAGACCGATCTTCTTAAGCTCTGTTTCCACGTTTCTGGAAACTGCTTCGAGGAACTTATCACGGTCGGTGTTGATCTCCTCGATGTCCATCGTCGCGATAACGAGACGGAGCTGACCGAAGATGATGTCCTTTGCGAGTTCCTGGATCTCCGAGAGCTTCAGGCCAAGGAGACGCTCAGCTGCGTTCTGCATGACACCCGGCTCTGTGGAGATACCGACTGTAAAGATAGACGGTACGTCGATACGGATGTTCTGACGGGACAGCGCCGAACGAAGGTCAACAGAGATCGAGATCGGCGTCAGGTCCAGATACTGGTACGACTGAATGATCGGCCAAACAAACGCAGCACCACCATGAATACATTTCGATGAGCGCGCGGTTCCGTCCGCATTCTTACCAACCTTACCATAGATGACCATGATACGGTCAGACGGGCACTTTCTGTATCTTGAAAGAAAGATCAAGAACAGTGTGAACACCAGCAGAGCAATTACAACTAATAAGCAAATTACTTCAAATGGCATTTTCGTTTCCTCCTACTACTTCTTGTTAATTATGTTTGGTCACAATCAGTGTTGTACCCTTTGTAATTCCGATCACCGTCACATGTGTTCCGGTGGGGATCTTTTCTTCTTCGTCCGTGACCGCTTCAAATTCCTGAAGCTGGTCCTGGACCTCTACCATAACTTTACCGGGCTGTGCACGCTTTCCCGGGATCGGGATATACACTTCGCCGGTCTTGCCGAGCGCGAACTTTATATTCAGTGTACCATCCGACTGGATCTTCTGCATACCCCAGAGCGCAAGTCCCATAAGGAACATTCCCAGGAATCCGCAAATGAATGCGAGGATCGCTGCCGCCCATACCGGAAGTCCGCCCTTCATGAACAGAAGTCCGGTCCATCCGAAGATGGAGAAGAATGCGATGATGCCCTGCATCGTTACGAGACGGAATCCGGAACCGTGCACCTTGTCCGCGCGGTCCACATACGTTCTGCCGTCCGGAAGATCCTGATCCGGGATGCCTACGTCCGGGCCGTGGACCATGAGGTCGTGCGGTGCCGCGTCCGCCAGATAGATATCGCCGGTATGCACATCGACGACCACGCCGCCCTGTACATCTGCGAAGTCGTGTGCGATCGCTCCGACGTGTCCGGATCCTGCATCCATGTCGTGGCTGTACTCGTAAGAACCATCATGTGTTACTTCGATTCCGCCATCTGATCCGTCCGCGCCAAAAGCACTTGTACCGTCATGTATTGCGCCTCCTGCGACATCGCCGTGGACGCCGCCGAAGTCGCCGTGTCCGAAATCATGTCCGATGTCATGGGCGACATCACCGTGTCCTCCGAAGTCATGTCCCGCATGACCGAAATCGTGCCCGCCATCTCCGAAGTCATGTCCGACATCGTGACCGGTATCCAGATCGTGGCCGTGACCGAAATCGTGTCCGTCGCCACCACCCATATCGTGACCGTCCATGTCGCCCGCGTGGGATGCCGCACCTATCAGCAGAAGAATAAACTGGAAGATAAGAAGTACGGTGAATACGACGGCGATGCATGCGAAGATCTGCTGCGGCAGATTCATTGCTTCAAACCAATCCGTAAGAAATTTCATCTTTCATTCTCCTTTCCTCAATTAAACCTCTGCTAACAGTCTCTCCGCTTCCTTCTTAAGGAGTATGGAAAGATGTGCTGTGTAAAGTATGGTCAGCAGTCTCTTGATCTGTTCCCTGCTCGTCCGCTTGTAGTCGAACTTCTGCGCGTCGATGACCTTCTCAATGATGTCATTCAGTTTTGTCTCCGACCGGATCGGGTCGAGAGGCGCTACCGAGAGCAGTGCGCAAAACGCGGTGTAGATCGTGCTGTCCTGATCCGCCATCCGTAGGAGCGACAGGATCGCTTCCAGCGAGAAGACATCTTTGAAATAGTTCAGGATCGCCAGCCGCACGAACCGGTCCCGGTTGTACAGCTTCTTGACCGGCGGATCGACGAATCCCCGCTTCACCCAGTTCTGCACCGTATGCGCCTCGATCCCCAGAAGCCCTGTGACCTGGCGGAGCTGCATGCCTTCCATCAGGAACATCGGATCCAGGATCTGGTCGGTATTCTTCAGATGATCCTTCGAGATCGCGATCAATGTACCCGGCAGATACTCACTCATCTAAGATGCCTCCTTTCGCAGGATTATCCTCCATCTCAGGGCTTTGGCAGGCTAGTTACATAGCACCCCGATCTTTCGGATTGTGCTTATCATATCACACAGTCACGCGACCGTCAAGTGTTTTCAGATGATCTTTTCACGAAATCAAATGATTTGCCATTCAAACTATTTCCGCGCCAAAAGCACCCGTCCCCGGAGAAGAGTGCTTTTCGAGAAGAAACGTTACAATTTGCCGTGCGGATTGTATAATAGAAATATCTTTCGTGCGCGTATATGAGCGCACCCAAAAGGAGCAAGGATATGCCTTTTCAACAGGATACTTTTATGGGGTCCGACGGCGAGACCCTGATCACCTATTTCAAAATGGTTCCGGAGACTCAGGTCCGGGGAATCGTCCAGATCGTACACGGAATGTGCGAATACATGGAGCGGTACACCAATCTCGCGGAATACCTGACAGATAAGGGTTACATCGTCTGCGGCGAAGATCACATGGGTCACGGAAGGACCGTCGGCGAGGGCGGCATCTACGGCTACTTCGGCCGCGAGGACGGCTGGGAGCACCTGATCGAAGACGTCGAGAAGCTCCACCGCATCATGAAGGAAACATATAAAGACATCCCTTACATCGTACTGGGCCACTCCATGGGGTCTTTTATCGCGAGAAACTGGTACGCCAGATACGGGAATGACTGCGCCGGGCTGATCCTCTCGGGCACCGCGAAGTCAAATAAGCTTCTGCGTCCGCTCACGCTCCTTGCGAAGATCCAGCGGCTGTTCCTTGGCGACAAGCGTCCGGCAAACATGCTTGAAAGGACCATCAATAAGCAGTACCTCAAGAAGATCAGCAGGCCGAAGACTCCGTCCGACTGGATCTCCTACGACGAGGAAGTCGTAAAGAAATACATCGCTGATCCGCTCTGCACATTTACGTTCACACACTCCGGATATATCGATCTTTTCCGTCTGCTCCGCGAGTGCAATGCCGAGTCGTGGTATGAATCGATCCCGAAGGATAAGCCGATCCTTATCATCTCCGGCGACGAGGATCCTGTCGGTGACTACGGCGAGGGACCGCAGGAGATCTACGACAAGCTGATCGAGTCCGGTCAGGTCAAGGTCACGATCGACATCCGTCACGGCATGCGTCACGAACCGCATAACGAGATCGGCCGCGAAGCCGTCTATCAGCGGTATGCTTCTTATCTCTACGACAATTTCGGAAAAGACGATACAACGGAAAAAGAATAAATGACTCAACTTCACATCGTGAAGCTTTTTTTGGGGGGAACAAGGGTTTTTAGGAGGTTTTTAGCATGAAAAAAGCACTGGCAGTTCTGCTTTCTATGTCGATGGTCTTAGCACTATCCGGCTGCAATAGATCAGAAGAAACAAAGAGGACGAAGAGAACGAAGGAAACAAAGGACACGGAGATCTCCGAGACTACGGAAGTCCCGGCCTCCTCGGAAGAAGATCCGACGACAGAAGAATCATCTGATGATCCGTCAACAGATACTTCCGCACCTCCGGAAATCAAGCCCTCCGAAAACCTGCATTCACGGATAGACAGGAAGACTCACGGATGTGCGGAATTTCTCGACGAGGATCCTCCGTATGTCTATGCTATCAACTATGAACTGAACTATATCACATTCACTACCGACCGGTATCCGGAGCTTCAAAAGAAAGTCGGTGATTTCTACACTGACCTTGAAACCCGGCTCACAGAGCGTTTTGATGCGCGGGCAGCCCACGGCTATAATTCCGACACATATTATGAAGACCAGTGCTATGCGCTCACATACATTTACAGAGACGATTCATACATCTTCTCTTTTGTAGCCGATGTACCCGAAGAGCTTTCGAGCAACAATGACGGACGCATCACACACACATACTGGAGTGAAACCGGCGAAGAGATCTTATTCTCCGATATTGTTACCGACAGCAGCATCCTCTTCGAGCGTATTCCCGTTCTCGGTCAGATGGCTCACATCCCGGACGAGGAGATCCTCCAGCTCAAGGAAAGTGTAGAAAATGGCACCGCTGATTTCACCCTTACCTATGACGGACTCTATCTTTTCAGCGAACATTACGAGCTGAAACTCCCGTTCGACCAGATCGAAAAGGGCGTTGACAGCAGATTTTTCGGTAATGCTCCGGAAATGTACTTCCTGGATTTCAACCTCGACGGCACGCTGAAGTGGGATATGGACGGCGACGGCACGGCAGAGGATATCATTCTCGAGCCGAAGTTTGAGAATCCGAATGACTCTATTCTCGTCACCTCTGTTGTGATCCATGTCGGTGACGAAGCCTTCGAAGTCAAAGAAGGCATCTGGGGCGAGTTCAATCCGGAATATGGTTCCTTCTATCTTATGAAAGCACCGGACACCTTCTATATCTATATGATGGTCGGTGTTGATGAAGGCATCGAAGAAGTAGGATATAAATACGAAAACGGAACCTGGACATTTGTCGGCAATTGGGAAAACAGCGATTACGATCACCCCTATGACCCGCAGCGGACAAAGAACTGCTCGTATATCGGCAACCTGGGAACTAATTACATGTATTCCTATTGTGATATGACAAAAGACGGTCTTCCTCAGTCTTTGGGAGAACCGGCCTACACCTCGGATTATTATCTCATCACAGATAAAGACCTGCACTTCACCATGTACGATGACAACGGAAAGCCGGTCGATGATAACTGGAAGGTCTCCGCCAGAACCATCATCCAGGTCCTCTCTTACGATTACACGGAAAACCTTCTTTATGTCTATGTTTACTCGAGACATGCCGACACCTATGGGCTCGGCTCCATAAAAATGCAGGAGGATCCGTGGAGAGTCGATGGTATCCCCGTCGAAGAGGCATTCCTCGGGCTCCGCTACTCCGGCTGATCAAGCCCCACACAGATAAAAATACTAATCGTCTGAAATCAAAGAAGGAGCGTCATTACGTCGCTCCTTCTCCTTTTTAATTCTATTCGAAAAGCACTCGCACCGGACCTTTATCCTCCGGCTTTCGCCGTGGCGCAGATCGCGGCAGTCCCTCTACCCGATTCTTATACTCTGTTGTAGTTGATCAGGCAGCCCTTCAGGATGATCTGGCGTTCTTCGTCTGTCAGGTCGCCGAGGCGCAGGTCAAACTCTGCAAGGCCGTTCTCACCGACAGTGTATGCCTTGATGACTTCGGTCTTATTCTCGACCGCTGCCTTGATGCCCGGGATGAAGATGTAGTCGAGGTTCTTGAACGGAAGCTCGCCCTCTTCGATCAGGAACGGCAGCATACCCCAGTTGATGAGGTTGGATCTGTAACGCTTTGTTGCGTATTCGTTCGCGATGTTCGCCCAGCCGCCTAATACCTTCTGGCAGGAAGCTGCCTGCTCACGGGCAGAGCCGTCACCCGGCTTTACTGCGAAGATCGTGGAACCGAATCCTGTATTGGTGCGGTGTACATCCGGGAAGTCCTTTTTGATCGTCTGCATGACCTTGTGGATCTCCGGGAACAGATCGCAGAGCTTCTTATCTTCTTCTCTCGCCTTCTCGACCTTCTGGATCTCCTTGGCGCGTCCGACATACTCCGGATCCTTACGGCTCAGAGTAAACTCCGCCAGTCCAAGAGGATTGGATCTGTAGGAAGATGTCTCACCGGACGGGATCAGCTCGTCGGTCGTGGTGACCGGATCGTGGATCTCGGAAACGCAGCGCAGAACGAGGTTATCGGTAAGAGCGACCATGGCCGGCCAGTCCTTGATGTTCGGACCGAAGTGGATCGGATAGTCCGGATCCGCCACGCCCTTACTGTCGAATACACGGTTCTCGTAGATCTTCGAATCGAAGAAGTACTTATACTTACCAAACTCACCGTCAAACTCGGTTGCTGCTGTCAGCTCACCCTGGTTGGCAGCTGTTGCTGCGATGGAACGAGCATCCATGAGCGCAACGGAAGAAATCTGACCGTTCTGGAGCTTAGAGCCTTCACGGTTCGGGAAGTTTCTTGTGGAGTGACGGATACTGAAGGCATTGTTTGCCGGAGTATCACCTGCACCGAAGCACGGTCCGCAGAAAGCGGTCTTCATGATGGCGCCGGTCTCCATGATGGTTGCGGCGCAGCCGTTTCTGACGAGTTCCATATACACAGGCATGGATGCCGGATATACGGAGAGTGTGAACTCGTTGCTTCCGATGTACTTACCCTTAAGGATATCGGCAGCTGCACAGATGTTCTCGAATCCGCCGCCGGCGCATCCTGCGATGATTCCCTGATCGACCATGAACTTGCCGTTTCTGATCTTGCTTCTCAGAGAGAAATCGACCTTATCGCCGAGGGAGACCTTCGCGCGCTTCTCGACATCGTCGAGGATGTCGTCGAGGTTGGCCTTGAGGTCTTCGATCGTGTAGGTATTTGACGGATGGAACGGCATAGCGATCATCGGCTTGATCGTGGAAAGATCGATCTCGACGACACCGTCGTAGTAAGCGACCTCACCCGGATTGAGTTCCTTATAATCGCCGGAACGTCCGTGGATGTCGTAGAAAGACTTGACTTCATCATCGGTCTGCCAGATAGAAGAGAGACACGTGGTCTCAGTGGTCATAACGTCAACGCCGATACGGAAGTCGGTGGACAGAGACTTCACGCCCGGACCTACGAACTCCATGACCTTATTCTTTACATAGCCGTTTGCGAATACCGCACCGATGATGGCAAGAGCCACGTCCTGCGGACCTACGCCCTTGACCGGTGCGCCCTTCAGGTAGATCGCAACGACACCCGGCATGTTGATATCGTATGTCTGGTTAAGAAGCTGCTTAACGAGCTCCGGTCCGCCCTCACCCATCGCCATGGTACCGAGTGCACCGTAACGTGTATGGGAGTCAGAACCGAGGATCATCTTACCGCCGCCGGCGAGCATCTCACGGGCGAACTGGTGGATAACAGCCTGATGCGGCGGTACATATACGCCGCCGTATTTCTTTGCGCAGGAAAGACCGAACATGTGGTCATCTTCGTTGATCGTACCGCCAACCGCACAGAGCGAGTTATGGCAGTTCGTCAGAACATACGGTACCGGGAACTTGGTAAGTCCGGAAGCACGCGCGGTCTGGATGATACCGACGAATGTAATATCGTGGGAGGTAAGCTTGTCGAACTTGATCTTCAGCTTCTCCATATTATCGGATGTGTTATGGTCTCTTAAG
>JAEEGJ010003010.1_pt1 | contig 70913 bp, 71 predicted proteins | sample 8958761 | NCBI WGS metagenome assembly JAEEGJ01 (sample SAMN16246546, study PRJNA631951) | gut metagenome | biome: gut microbiome; feature: rumen; material: RS-attached | host: Bos | place: Iran: Karaj | collected 2018-10 | reverse complement strand
TTTACGCCCATAGTGAACTCCTTTTCCGCGACAGGATACTAAATACCGCGCTGAAACGAAACTATAGTTTACCTATCTGTCTTATCGGCTATTTTATCAAATAATTTAGCGATAAAATAATAAATTTTTATAAACTTTTTTATCTGATATAATAGCCTTGTCGGGAAGCGAAAAAAGGCTTTTAGACTGCGAAAATACGAGGTAAATAGCGATGAAAACAGAAAGAAAAGCTTATGCAAAAATTAATCTGGGACTGGATGTTGTGGGTACGCGTGAAGACGGATACCATATCGTGCGTATGATAATGCAAAACGTTGATATTTATGACACCCTAACCTTTGAAGATAATGAAAGCGGCGAAGTAATCCTTACCGCTCCCGGAAGTAATCTTCCCCTTGGAAAAGATAACCTGATATGTAAGGTTGCTTATCAGCTTAAAGAAAAATATGGGATAAATAAGGGCGTTAACATAGAACTTATCAAAAGAATTCCCGTAGCAGCGGGAATGGCGGGCGGAAGCACCGACGCAGCAGCGGCATATCTTGCTCTTAATAAGCTCTGGGGGCTTGGACTCAGTAATAATGAGCTTTGCGAGCTCGCGGTTAAGCTCGGTGCAGATATTCCCTACTGTATAATCGGAGGAACGGCTCTTGCAGAGGGAATCGGCGAGGAGCTTACTGTGATCAAGGATATGCCAAGCTGTCATATCGTAGTGGCTAAACCTGAGATCGGCGTTTCAACTCCTTGGGTGTATAAGGAGCTTGATAAAAAAGGAATTGATGTTCATCCCGATATAGATGGTGTAAGGAAAGCTATCGAGGACGGAGATGTGCATAAAATTTGTGATCTTATAGGCAACGTGCTTGAGCCTGTAACGGCAGGAGAACATGAAGTTATAGGTAAATTGGAGAAGATCATGGAAGACAACGGTGCGATCAGAGCATTTATGACCGGAAGCGGACCGACCGTCTTTGGTGTTTTTGATGATAAGGAAACAGCGGAAGGTGCTTATAAGGCTGTTGAAAAAAGCGGTCTTGCTCCGCAGCTGTTTGTAACAACACCGATAAATCCCGGGCAGAATAAGTAAAAAATGCTCGAAGCTGAATATATAGAAGAATTGGAATAAATTTTATGAAGAAAAAAGTAGAAGTAAATGTGACCGGCATCCACAACAGACAGGGAGAGCCGGAAGAAAAGATAAATACTGTATCAGAGGGAATATATGAGATTGGCGCCGATGGGGTAAGCGTTATCGAGTATAAAGAAATACAGGAAGCGGACGGACACAGACTAGTGTTCCACAACAAGGCAGTTATTTCCGCTGACAGAAAGACAATGGAAATCCAAAGAGGCGGAGCAATGAGTACTGGCCTTGTATTTAGTGAGGGCAAGGACCACGAGACCGAGTATAACACGCCTTACGGTAAGATGTTTATGAATGTGATCACTAAGAGCCTGTTTTTCGAAGAGGGCGATGCAGGAGAGATCAAGGCTGTCGCCGAGTACGCGATAAAGATGGGAGATGAGATCGTGTCTGATTCGGTGATAACCATAGAAACCAAAAAACGGAAATAAAAAAAGGATGTCTTACCAATCTTGGTAAGGCATCCTTTTCTATCTTCAGATAATCATTTAACCATCTTGGCTCCGGCTTTTTCCTGAGCCTTTGCGATAAGATCCTTGAAGAATCCTTTCTTTTTCTCGGTAACAACGGTTTTGCCGTGAAGACCCTTAACTTCTGTTACGTAGATACCACTTACGGTTGCCTTAACCTCTTTTTTAACGGGAACCGATTCGAAGATCTTCTCGTCGCAGATAAGGCTCATAACTCTGTTGCCGACTCTTACTTTAAGAATGGGAAGCTTAGATCTTCTAAGAAGCTTGGGAGTCTGCTCAACTACAGACTGAGGAAGACCTGCTTCGTTAAGTTTCATTCTCTTTTTATCAATAATAAGCATTGCAACGGTCTGTTTCATGGCATCGAGCTGTACTTGCTGCTCTGCCTGTCTCTTTTCGGCTTTTTTACCTATAATGATAAGCGCAACAACGAGCGCTACTAAAATAACCGCAATTACGATTGTAACGATAAGTGCTGTACTCAATTTTCATTCCTCCAAAACACAAATAATAGCAAGAAGTATTGTAGCATTCTTTGGAGCGTTAGGCAAATAAATACTTTAATCATTTTGCAAGGTGTGGTAGTATAAAAAATATTGTTTTTATGAAATTTGCATTAATTAAGGAGTACATTATGAAAAATAAATTGGCACTCGTTATGATCGGTGTTTTAATGGCAACTTCGTTAACTGCTTGTAAGGGATCAAGCAATAAGGCAGCTGAGGCGGACAGTGCTTCTGCAGCATCAGCTTCATCAGAGGATAATTCTGCTTCTACACTCGCTATTTTCAAAGATGTAGACAAGCTTGAGACAATCAGTCTTAATGATATCAATCCCGAAGATTATGTAGAACTTGGAGAATACAAGGGCATTACCGTTGAACTTGCACCCGCAACCGTTACAGATGAGCAGGTAGAGGAATATATCAAGAATCTTTCAATGAGCTCACCTCTTATGACAGAGATCACAGACAGAGCGGTTGAGAGCGGCGATGTTGTAAATATTGATTTTGAAGGCAAATATGCTGATTCCGGAGAGTCTTTTGATGGCGGAACTGCTCAGGGATACGACCTTGAGATCGGCTCAGGCTCTTTTATCCCCGGATTTGAGGACGGTGTTATCGGAATGGCTCTTGAAGAGAGCAAAGATATCAATCTTAAGTTCCCCGATGATTATGCTGCAGCCAATCTTGCCGGAAAAGATGTAATCTTTACCGTTAAGGTTAATAAGATCTCACAGAAATCAACCGATATCACAGATGAATGGGCTAAGAGCCTTGCCATCACAGATGTTTCGGATCTTGAAGGCCTCAGAAAGAGTGTAAGAGACAATCTTCAGCAGACAGCTGATTCTGATTACGAAACCGAACTTAGAGAACAGCTTATCAACAACTTGGTTGATAACAGCAAGTTCAAGGAAATTCCCGAGAAGCTTTTCAATAGATATCTTATTGAGCAGAGGGATATGGTAAATACATATATGAATTCGTACTATATGTATACAGGTCAGAAGACTACCGATGCAGATCTCGTTGCTATTCTTATGCAGAACGAGGGTGTTACGGGAGAGCCTGAAGATTTTATCAAGGATCTGGTTAATAAAAATGCCAATAAGTTTGTTGCTCTTGCAGCCGTAGCCAAGAAAGAGGGCATTGAGATAACAGATGATGCTGTTGAGAAGTACCTCAAGGATATGTATGGCGACGGATCCAATACTGCATTCAGCACATATGAGAGCTTCAGGGAGAAGGTTGATCCCGAGGTTTGCAGAGAAGGACTCATGGCAGAAGAAGTTATGAAGATAATAATGGACAGTGCAAATGTAATTGAGCCTGTTGAGAAATGATTTGATTAGGGAGGATGCTATGGAACTTACAGATATCAGAGCATTATTTGAAGAACAGGATAAATACGCAGGACAGAAGGTTACAGTAGGTGGTTGGATCAGAAGCATTCGTGATTCCAAGGCTATAGGATTTATTGTTCTTAACGACGGAACATATTTTAAGCCCCTGCAGATTGTATATTCTGATTCACTTTCCAACTTTGCTGAGATCAGCAAGTTGAATGTAGGAGCAGCGGTTATCGCAACAGGAACAATTGTTGCCACTCCCGGAGCAAAGCAGCCTTTCGAGATGCAGGCAGAAACAGTTGAGATCGAGGGAGCTTCTACTTCAGATTATCCTCTTCAGAAGAAGAGACATACTCTTGAGTTCCTTAGAACAATTCCTCATCTTCGTGCAAGAACCAACACTTTTGAGGCAGTGTTCAAGGTTCGTTCAGTTGCCGCATATGCAATTCACTCTTTCTTCCAGGAGAGAAACTTTGTATATGTTCACACTCCTCTTATCACAGGAAGTGACTGTGAAGGTGCAGGCGAGATGTTCCAGGTAACAACACTTGACCTTAACAATGTTCCTAAGACTGAGGACGGCGGAGTTGATTTCTCCAAGGACTTCTTTGGAAAGCCCGTTAACCTTACAGTAAGCGGACAGCTCAACGTTGAGACTTATGCTTTTGCATTTAAGAACGTTTATACATTCGGACCTACATTCCGTGCAGAGAACTCCAACACAACAAGACATGCAGCTGAGTTCTGGATGATCGAGCCTGAGATGTGTTTTGCAGATCTTAAGGATGACTGTGACACAGCTGAAGCTATGCTTAAGTATGTTATCAACTATGTTCTCGAGCATTGTCCTGAGGAGATGGCGTTCTTCAACGAATTTATCGACAAGGGTCTCATCGACAGACTTAACAACGTAGTAAATAACGAATTCGGACGTATCACATATACTGAGGCAATTGATATCCTTTCCAAGAACAATGATAAGTTCGACTACAAGGTATCTTGGGGCTGCGATCTTCAGACCGAGCACGAGAGATTCCTTACAGAGGAAGTATTCAAAAAGCCTGTATTCGTAACTGATTATCCCAAGGAGATTAAGGCGTTCTACATGAAGCTCAACGAAGACGGCAAGACTGTTGCAGCAGCCGATTGTCTTGTCCCCGGAATCGGAGAGATCATTGGCGGAAGCCAGAGAGAAGATAATCTTGAGATTCTTGAAAAGCGCATGGATGAGCTTGGAATGAAGAAGGATGATTATCAGTTCTATCTTGACCTCAGAAGATACGGAAGCGTTCGTCATGCAGGATTCGGTCTTGGATTTGAGCGTTGCGTAATGTACCTCACAGGTATGGGCAACATCAGAGACGTTGAATCTTTCCCCAGAACTGTGGGTAATTGCGACCTGTAATTGACGGATTCGCGAAATTTCTTTTGCCGCGTCAACATGTTATTATAGATATATAGAGTTTTGAATAATAAAGGACAAGGAGGATGAAATGAAAAAAAGAAATACTTTTTCTGCAATAATTCTTTCCTTAGTCCTTAGTATGCTGGTGGTGACCCCTGTCCGGGCTACCACCAGTTCTGATTTACAGGAAAAACAGGACAAGCTTGAAAAGGAAGAGCAGGAGCTCAAGAACAAGAAGAAAGAACTTGAGAAGCAGAAAAAAGAGAGCCAGAAGGGCCTCGACAATGCCAACAGCAAGATCGGTTCAATCTCGGAGGCGCAAGGTGAGACGCAGGAAGCTATTGACGAAACCAACTCTGAGATAGTTGCCATCATGGCCGATATCGAGATGATAAAAGAGGATATTGCCAAGAAGCAGGCTGAGATTGATGTAAAACAAAAAGAGTATGAGGATGCCAAGCAGAAAGAAGAGACTCTTTATCAGGCGATGGTTCAGAGAATCAAGTTTATGTACGAGAAAGGAAACTTATCGTATGTACAGATTCTTTTGACTGCTACAAGTTACGCGGATGCGCTTAATAAAGCACAGTATGTTGAAGAGCTTTATGAGTATGACAGAAATAAGCTGCTTGAATATGTAGAAGCAAAGGAAACGGCCAAGGCTATTAAGGAGCAGCTTGAGGTTGAGAAGGGCGAACTTGAAACTTCGCAGTTTGAGCTTGAAGAAGAGCAGACATATATGGAAGAGCTTCTTGCGAAGTACAAGGCTACTTATGCGGACTATGAGGTTAAGCTTGCCAAGGCTAAGCAGGATGCTGCGGTTTATACGGCGCAGATCAAGAGCCAGCAGTCAGGTATGGCAAGTCTTCAGAAACAGATAGAATCCAAGCAAAAAGAGGTTGATGAGGCCAGAAAAGCCACACAGGCAGCTCGTGACGCCGAAGAAGCGGAGAGAAACAGTTATGCTTCAAGCGACTCAGGCGGCTCTGGATCCGGCGGATCAAGCGGCTCTGGAGGCTCGAAATCATCAGGCGGATCTAAGAGCTATGCTCCTGCCGGAAGTGCATCGGGTTCCAACGTAGCCAATTATGCTTGCCAGTTCGTAGGTAATCCTTATGTTCCCGGAGGAACAAGTCTTACTGACGGAGCTGACTGTTCAGGATTTGTATATTCTGTTTACAAGGCATTTGGAATCTCTGTTCCGAGAACATCATGGGAGCAGGGAGCTTACGGAAGAGAAGTTTCATATTCCGAAGCACAGCCCGGAGATGTTATTTACTACGGTGGACACGTCGGAATATATATAGGCGGCGGTCAGATCGTACACGCAAGTACGCAGAAGACCGGAATCAAGTACAGTTCCGCAATGTACAGATCCATCATTTGTGTCAGAAGATATCTGTAAGGTTATGCGAGATATCTTTTGGCAAGATATCTGTATAATATGTTGTTTGGAATTATACAGTAGTGTATAATCGTACAGAATTAATATATAGACGAATAGTTTTTCGGGAGGAATCAATGACTGCAGAAGAAAAGGTTATAGTTCTTGATTTCGGCGGACAGTACAATCAGCTGGTAGCTCGCCGCGTCAGAGAATGCAATGTCTATTGTGAGATCTATTCATATCGCACTCCGATCGAGCAGATCAAGGCAATGGCACCCAAGGGAATCATCTTAACCGGAGGCCCTAATTCATGTTATGAAGAGGGCGCGCCCACATACACCAAGGAGCTTTTTGAACTTGGTATTCCCGTGCTTGGTCTTTGTTACGGTGCACAGCTTATGATGCACGTACTTGGCGGAAAGGTTGAGAAGGCGCCGGTAAGAGAATACGGTAAGACACAGACATTTATCGACGGATCTAAGGATGCTCTTTTTGCGGGAGTTGAAGATGACACTATCGTATGGATGAGCCATTTTGATTACATCAGCAAGGTCGCTCCCGGTTTTGATATCGTAGCTCATACTGCGGACTGTCCTGTTGCCGCAGCAGCTTGTGAAGACAAGAAGCTGTACGCAATCCAGTTCCATCCCGAAGTATTACATACTGTAAGAGGAAAAGAAATTCTCCATAACTTCGTAAGAGGTATCTGCCAGACTGCAGGTACATGGAGAATGGATTCCTTCGTTGAGAACACTATTAAAGAGATCAAGGCAAAAGTCGGAGACGGCAAGGTTTTACTTGCTCTCTCAGGTGGTGTTGATTCATCGGTTCTTGCCGCTTTACTTGCTAAGGCGATCGGTAAGCAGCTCACATGCGTATTTGTAGATCACGGACTTCTTCGTAAGAACGAAGGCGACGAGGTTGAAGGCGTATTCGGCGAGAAAGGCAACTTTGATATTAACTTTATCCGCGTAAATGCGGCTGAGAGATATTATGCTAAGCTTGCGGGAGTAGAAGAACCCGAGCGCAAGCGTAAGATCATCGGAGAAGAGTTTATCCGTGTATTTGAGGAAGAGGCCAAGAAGATCGGCGCAGTTGACTTCCTAGCACAGGGAACAATATATCCCGACGTTGTAGAGTCCGGACTTGGCGGCGAGTCAGCAGTAATCAAGTCGCATCACAACGTTGGAGGACTTCCTGATTTTGTTGATTTCAAGGAGATCATCGAACCCCTCAAGACATTGTTCAAGGACGAGGTTCGTAAGGCAGGACTTGAACTCGGACTTCCCGAGTATCTTGTTTTCCGTCAGCCGTTCCCCGGCCCCGGACTTGGTATCCGTATAATCGGAGAAGTAACGGCCGATAAGGTACGTATTGTTCAGGATGCAGATTACATCTACAGAGAAGAGATCGCGGCAGCAGGTCTTACCAAGCTCCCCGATCAGTACTTTGCGGCTCTTTCAAACATGCGCTCCGTTGGCGTTATGGGTGATGAGAGAACTTACGATTATGCAATCGTACTTCGCGCCGTTGAGACAGTAGACTTCATGACAGCCGAGGCTTCACAGATTCCTTTCGACGTCCTCCAGAAAGTCATGAGCAGAATCATAAATGAGGTTAAAGGCGTTAACCGCGTAATGTACGACCTCACATCCAAGCCCCCGGGAACTGTAGAGCTTGAATAATTAACGAGTGTTATTGTATTAGGCCCTGGAAGCGCATATACGCGACTTCTAGGGCTCTGTTGTTATACTGGCTGAATTCGTCAGAGTCTAATCCTTAAGGCATAACCGTATGGGAATCAATACGGTTAGAAATTTATTTACTTTTTTTCTGAGTTGTTATATATTGTCATTTGTATTTCAAGATAGTTTTTTTCAAAGTTCGTTTTGAAATGGCTGTTCTTTCTGGGACAGCTTGGTAAATCCCAAAATAATAGATAAAGAAGGGGCAAAAGAAGACGGTTTACGTGGGCAGTGGCTTTTTTGAGCTACTATTCGCGTAGCGACATGCATGATATTTATGGCATCTACGTGAGGTGTTGCTCTTGTTTCTTGTGGTCCACGTAGAAATAAGTAGATATCTGGAAAATTTACGTGAGAAAGGGCTGGTTAACAAAGCGTATCACGTAGAATGCCTGAATATCAGTGCAGCACTACGTGATAATAGTCAAAAGATAAAGTAGAGTCACGTAGATCTGAAAAAAGGAGTTTGTTTATGCAGGATTACAAGGAAAAATTGGAAAAACAAATACAGGAGATAGATGCTCTAATAACCCAAATTGACAAGAATGCGTTAAGGGTAAAAAGCTTGAGCAATTGTGGTATTGCAATAAGTAAGAGCAACGGGAAAGACCAGTATTACTGGGTAGACAAGCTCGCACAAAAGCGGAAGTATGCGAGAATCGAAGAAATGGACAAGCTGAAGAAGGTGGCACAGCGAGATTATGAAATGCTACTTAAAAAGAAACTAGTAAAAATCAGAAATAATATTTGGGAGTTTTTAAAGCTCTATGATATAAAGTCACTTGAAAATGTGTATATGGGCATGGCAGACGCAAGGAAAAAACTTGTTACACCGATTATTGAACCTCTGGAATTATATGTTGAGAATTGGAAGAAAGAAATTTACGAGCCGCTGGGATATAACGAAGGCGTTACAGAGTTTTTTTCAAATGATGGAATAAGGGTAAGATCAAAATCTGAACTGATAATAGCCAATATGCTGGAACAAAAAGGCATTCCATACAGGTATGAATATCCACTTATACTAAAAGGCATAGGAACTGTGAGGCCTGATTTTACATGCCTTAATATCCGTACTAGAAAAGAATATATCTGGGAACATTTTGGAATGATGGATAACATATCTTATGCAAACAAGAATATAGCTAAGATAGAGTCATATGAGCAAAGTGGATATTTTCTGGGGAAAAATATGATCATGACATTTGAGACTTCTCAACATGCCATCAGTTCTAATATAATAAAGGCTATGATTAAAGAATATCTAGTTTAGCAGGTTATGGCGCAATTCAACTTGAGGGATAAATGTCCATATAAAAAGCCGGGAGGATAATATTTTTGGAAGAATACAGTAAACAACATAAGAAAGCCTGGGAGTTTGATGCTTACGAGTTCTGGGTTAGGACTGCAGGAACGCCGGAGGAAAGAGCAGCGAAGGACAAAGAAAATCCCAGAAAAATGCTGAAACAGTATATAAACTACTTTGATTCTTTTGATGGTATCAAGGTTGCCAATATATGCGGATCCTGCGGCAAGAAAGCAATTCCACTGGCTCTCTTGGGCGCGGAGGTAACTATATTTGATATTTCGGAAGCCAACAGGAAATACGCTGTGGAAACCGCTGAAGCTGCAGGCGTGAAGATCGGATATGAAGCCTGTGACATCATGGAAATCGATATGGACAAGTATGCCGGCTTTTTTGATGTTGTCTTTTTGGAGGGTGGAATCCTTCATTATTTTCACGATATAAATGCTTTTATGAATGTTATGAACGGATTGCTTAAATCCGGTGGAAAGGTGATCTGCAGTGACTTCCATCCATTTACTAAGATTTCTGATATACTGGGGCTGCAGCAGCCAACCATGAGTTATTTCTCAACAGATATCTTTGAAGGTGAGATGGCGCACGCAAGATTTTACGATGAGGAGATCCGTAAGCAGATCCCGAAATGCCATTACAGGAAGTACACTATCAGCGAGATCATCAACTCCATTATAGGGAATGGATTTACTTTGGAGCGTTTTGATGAGCATCCTTCATGGGAGAATGAGAAACTCCCAGGAGAGTTTACTGCGATTGCAAGAAAGAGCTGAAAGAAATGTCTGAGACTCTTAATCAATAATGTGGGGGTAAATGATAAATGCGCACAGAGAAAGAGATGATGGAACTGATCCTGCGTACAGCGAAGGAAGATGCCAGGATCCGTGCCGTTTATATGAATGGATCACGAACCAATCCCAATGCACCAAAGGATATTTTTCAGGATTATGACATTGTTTATGTCGTAAAAGAAACCGGATCCTTTATTCGGGACAAGGAGTGGATCAGGCGATTCGGGGATATTCTGTTTATGCAGTACCCGGACGAACATCCGGATTATCCGAGTGATAAAGAAAACTCCTATGGCTGGCTTATGATCTTTACGGATGGGAACCGGCTGGATCTTACAGTTAAATCGATTTCACATGCAAAGGAAAACGTTAAGGAAGACAGCTTATGCAAGATTTTGCTTGATAAAGACGGAATTCTTCCTGAGATTCCTGAAGCGTCGGAAGAAACTTATTTAGTCCATCGACCGTCAAAGGAACAGTATGCGGCCGTCTGCAACGAATTCTGGTGGTGCCTTAACAATATCGCAAAGGGCCTTTGGAGAAAAGAAGTGACATATGCACAGGATATGCTGAACTTCGTGGTCAGAAAGCAGCTTGAAAAGATGCTTTCCTGGAAAATAGGAGAACTGACCGATTATTCTGTCAGCGTCGGTAAATCCGGAAAGTATATGAAGAAATGGCTCTCTGAGGAAGAGTGGCAGAAGTATCTGGACACTTATTGCGGCGCCGATGTTAACGACATGTGGAGCGCCGTGGAATCTATGTGTCGGCTGTTCATAGATGTTTCAAAATGGGTGGCAGAACATGGCGATTTCGTCTTTGACAGGCAGGAAGCTGATAATAGTTTCAAATACTTCAGTACTGTGAAAGAAATGAATGAACACCCGGAAATCATTGAATGAACAATATGCAGAAACGACAAATGCTGTTGAAGAAAAAACCAGGGAAAGCGTATTGGGCAGACTGTCTGAGTTAAAGAAAGAGACTGCTGAATGGCCAAGGAACATGTTCATACTATGTGTGATATGAGATGCAGATGTTTTTTGTACAATCACATAAAAATGTTCAATATCTTATGAATTTAATTATTTGATTATTGTTTCAGCTATAGCTTCGATATTAAGATAATATTGTACAAAATGTTTTGTATAATACAAAATGTTCGAAAGGTGCGGTACAATGAAAGAGAGATGGTATCATGATGAAGCGAAAATCAGATTGCTTAGAATTGCTTTTTCCGGAATGGCATTAGTTTTGAGTCTTGGTAAATGGTTTGAGGCTCCTTATGGCATCGATATTGCGTGGATTGCAATTCTGCTATGCGGATTTCCGATTGTTATCGGAGCTGCAAAAGCTGTGATTACGGAGCATAACATAAAAGCCGACTTGTTGGTATCAATAGCACTTATGGGATGTCTTATCGCAAGGGAATATTTTGCGGCAGGTGAAGTTGCTTTTATCATGGAGATAGGTTCAGCTCTTGAGGATTATACTTCTGAACAGGCTAGAAAAGGAATTGAAAAGTTAATTAGTATTGTTCCGAAAATTGCATTTGTCAGAAGGGATGATAAGGAAATAGAGATCCCTGTTGAGGAAGTGAGGATAGGAGACATTCTGATCATCCACGTCGGTGAAACCATTCCCGTGGATGGCGTGATTATAAAGGGAAGCACGGCGCTGGATCAATCGGCTATGACCGGAGAATCCATTCCCGTAGATAAACGTCCCGGAGATCACATAATTAGCGGTGCTATCAATAAACAGAGCGTAATTGAAATAAAAGCTGCCAGCGAGGAAAAAGACAGTGTTCTTCAGAGAATGATAAAGCTGGCGAAGGAATCTGATGAAAATAAAGCACCGGTAGTTGGTTTGGCAGATAAATGGGCAACGTGGCTTGTGATAGGTGCGTTCGTTGCTTCGATTCTTACGGGTATTGTAAATGGATTTGTATATTCGGATTTGGACCTGGCTTTTGAAAGAGCTGTTACTGTTTTGGTTGTAGTATGTCCCTGTGCATTTATTCTTGCAACACCGACTGCTGTCATGGCCGGAATAGGGAACGGAACAAAGAGAGGACTGATCATAAAATCAGGAGAAGCACTTCAGAAGTTTTCAACCATAGACACAATCTGCTTTGATAAAACCGGCACCCTTACCATGGGAAGACCGGATATTAAGCGTATCGTAGGCATGGCAGGATATTCAGAGGATGACGTGCTAAGGTATACAGCCTCTGCAGAAAAGCATTCAGAGCACCCTCTGGGTAAAATAATCGTAAATAAGTGTTTAGAACGCGGAATTGAGATAAAGGACGTATCTGAAGAAAAAATCATTATTGGAAAAGGAATCAAAGCCGTATGTGATGGAGCCACGATCCTTGCGGGAACGAGGGATTTACTAGAGAGTTATAAAATTGAGCCGGATAGTTCCATTTTGGTCAGAAGTGCTTCAACCTGCATCTGGGTTGCCGTAAATGGCGTTTGCATCGGTCTCATCGAACTTGCAGATATGGTAAGAGATGAGGCTGGGGAAACAATAAACGCATTGTCTGAGCAGGGTATTGAGACGGTTCTTTTGACGGGAGATAACAAAACGGTAGGGGAGAGCTTGGGAAAAGAGCTTGGAATAAGTACGATAAAAAGTGAGCTCCTCCCTCAAGATAAGCAGAGTTATATTCAGGAAATGCAGAAAGACGGAAAAAAGGTATGCATGATCGGTGATGGAATTAACGATGCCATTGCATTAAATACGGCAGATGCAGCCATTGCCATGGGTGGCATAGGGTCAGATATTGCCATTGAACTTTCTGACGTGGTTTTGGTAAAGGATGACATCAGCAGAATTCCTTATATACTTGCATTGTCCAAACATGTTATGAAGAAAATTAGGGTAAATATTATCCTTTCTCTGGCTATCAATCTGATTTCAGTTGTACTAGCAGCCACCGGAATGGTAAACTCGGTAGCCGGCGCACTTCTTCACAACTTTGGATCGGTATTTGTGGTGATCAATTCCATTACGCTTTTGGCGTATCAGGAAAGAAAATAGAAAGGAAGATTTGCGTATGGACAGAAGGCAGATAAAGACAAGAGAGGCAATATTCGAAGCATTTGGTCGGTTGCTCGCAAAAAAAAGATATAGCGAGATTACCGTTCAGGATATAATTGATGAGGCCAATATTGGACGGAGCACCTTTTATTCTCATTTCGAAACAAAGGATTTCCTGCTTGAGGAAATGTGTGAACGTCTTTTCCTGCATATCATAGAGTCAGCCCGGGATTGCGGACATACGCATGGCCTTAAGATAAGTAAAGGATTGCCGCCGTCTGTTTTTGTACACCTGATAAAGCATATAGAGGAAAATGATCATAATATAGTCGGAATGCTAACCTGCGAGAGTAGAGACTTATTCTTAGTCTATTTTAAGAGGAAGCTGAACGAGTTAATTAGTAACCAGTATGGAAATGAGCTTGCAAATAATGCTGTTAATATTCCTACGGATTATCTTGTGAACTTTATTTCATCCGGTTTTGTAGATACGGTAGTATGGTGGTTGGATACAGGCAGAAAGGATGATGCATGTACAGTAGCAGATTACTTTGAAGCTATATTGCATAGAATAATTTAGCTGACGCGATAGAGTAAAATAATTGATAGTATGGTATTAATTATGATAACATCATGTTGATAACAATTATGTTTAAGATACAGGTTAAGTTAGGGAGATGGAATAATAAATTATATGTCAAGCCGCGTGCTGCAGAGGTGCAGCGCAGCGGCTTGATTTTTTGTTGTTTGAGTCAGGCGCATTTGCTAGAATTGAATTCAGTGGAACATATGGGGATAAGGAGAACTATAAAATGGTTGAAGTAAAGTTTTATGATGAGGTAGATGACAGATTACTGAAATTTGCAGTTATCATCGCGAAGACAGATGGTAAATGGGTTTTCTGTAAGCATAAGGAACGAGACACACTGGAGATACCGGGGGGTCACAGAGAAGTCGGAGAAGCGATCATAGACACCGCTAAGAGGGAATTGTACGAGGAGACAGGCGCTATCGATCATGAGCTTAAGCCGGTCTGTGTTTATTCGGTTACTGCACCGGATAATTTTGATGGTAAAGAAACCTTTGGATTACTTTGCTATGCAGATATCCACTCTTTTGAGTCGGAACTTCACAGTGAAATTGAGCGAATTGAGATCACGGACAGGTTACCTGATAATTGGACATACCCTCTGATCCAGCCCAAATTAATGGAGGAAGCGGAGCGAAGAGGGATCATATAATTTTTGACGAGAGTTGCGGGGAATAAAAGATAAATGATAAATGAAGGAAAGACGTTATTTATAGATGCTCTGAAACAAGAGGATCTTGATGCTATCAAAAAATGCCCAAAGGCTGATCTGCACAATCATTTTGTGCTTGGTGGAAGCAGAAAGTTCTTGTTAGAGCATTCGGCAAAAGATATTGAGCCGATCACAAAGCCGCTTCAGTCCATGGATGAGATGCATACATGGAATTCCCAAAACATAGGAGAATATTATAATTCCACCGAAGGGCGGAAGATGCTTATAAAGGCTGCATTTGTTCAGGCCAAGGAAGATGGCGTGACTATTCTTGAAATAGGTGAAGATGTCTGGGGGCTAAACGAGTTTTTTCATAACGATATAGATGAACTCGTATCGGCATTTGAGACAGCGCATCAAGAGATCTCGCCTGATATCGAGCTGAGATTACAGATTGGCATGTCCAGACATTGCGATATTGCATACTTGGAAGATTGCCTTTCGAATTTTTGGGGATGCAAAGCTTTTTATTCTATTGATCTATACGGCGACGAGCTGGCGCAGCCTATAGAGAATTTTAAGACCATCTATCGACGTGCTAGAGAAGAAGGACTTAGACTTAAAGCGCATGTTGGAGAGTGGGGAACAGCGGAGGATGTACGCCGCGCAGTAGAGTGCCTTGAACTTGATGAGGTACAACATGGCATAGCGGCGGCAGAAGATCCTTCTGTTATAAGGTTTCTCATAGACAATCACATTAGATTAAATATCACACCTTCCAGTAATTATCTTCTGGGAAGAGTGGAAAATTTAAAGACGCATCCCATTGCGGAGCTCTATCGAAGCGGTGTAGACGTAACTATCAATTCCGATGATGTTCTTATTTTTGATTCGGATGTTTCCAAGGAGTATCTAAGATTATATAAAAGCGGTTGCTTTAACGTTGAGGAACTTGATGATATTCGCAAGAATGGATTGAAAGCAAAAAGCAAATGAGAGACGAAGAGATAATTGAGATCAATAAGAATTACTGGAACGAACATGCAGATCTTTGGTTTGGTACGACAGCGCTTCCACAATACGGCGTTTACTTTCCGACAGAAGACGAACTACATTTTTTTGGTGATCTAAGCGGTAAGAAGATGCTTGAGATATGCTGCGGAAGCGGACACTCTTTACTCTATAATGCTCAGAGAGGAGCAGGAGAATTATGGGGAGTCGACCTGTCGCAAAAGCAGCTTGATACTGCAGAAAAGCTTTTGAAAGAAAACGGGTATTCCGCTAATTTGATATGCGCCAAGATGGAAGACAAGCTTGATGTTCCAAAAGACTATTTTGACTACGTTTATTCTATCTACGGAATCGGATGGACGACTGATCTGCAGGGGACTTTTGATAAGATCGCATCGTATCTTAAAGAGGACGGAACTTTTATCTTTAGCTGGCATCATACCTTGAACTATTGCATAGCATGGGATACTAAGGAAAGAAAAGTAGTATTGCATGATGATAAGCTCGAGATGACAAAAAGCTATTTTGACGAATCCTATTTTAAAATGCCGGTGCATGATAGCGAGATCGTATTGTGCAATCGCAAGATATCCACGTATATCAATGCTCTTGCCAAAGCGGGATTTGTGATCGAGCAGCTCTTGGAAGAAAGTGACCAAGAGGCTTTGAATGCACCGGAAGATGCAGAGCCCAAGATGAGAAAAGCAAAAATGCTTCCGCTTTCATTTTGTATTAAGGCCAGAAAGCAATAAGGAGTATATATGCGGACAATTGTCTTATGTACTTGAACCGTGTTAGGATGACAGAGGCAGACGCCAAGACTATTTTATGAAAGGAGAACATTATCATGGTGATGTTTAGAAAATTAAGAAATATCTGATAGCATGAAACTTTATTATTGGTTTCATGCTACAAAGAAATTACTGTAGACAAACTTAATAATAAAGGAGAATCAAAATGATATTTCAGGATAATATACTCAAAGAGTATTTACGTAACGTTTATTTTATTACAGGAACACCCTGCGGCGGAAAGAGCACAGTTTCAAGAGCATTGGGAAAGAAGCACGGAATACCGGTTTATGATATTGATGAACGGTTTTCTTTTCACCAATCGATTTCAGATTCTGAGCATCAGCCCAATATGAACAAAACGTTCAAGGATGCTGATGAATTCTTCGGAAGAAGCGTAGAAGATTATAGAGCCTGGCTTATGGGAATTATGGATGAACAGCTGGGATTTATCATTCTTGACCTTATAAAACTCTCTCAGAATGGACCGGTTATCTGTGATTGTCATTTGACCATGGAACAGATAGAAAGGCTTTCGAAATCTTCAAGAGCAGCGTTTATGATTTCTGATCCAATAGATTTGGTCGAGACTTATTGCAATCGCCCCGATCATCAAGACTTCAGCAATTATATTCATAGTGTGACTGACTATGAAAAGGCCAAGAAGACTTGTACTCAGACATTGTATGAGCTCAATATGAGTAAATACAATGACATCAAAAACAGCGATTATTTCTGGCTTGAGAGAGATCCGAGCAGAAGCGTTGATGAAACAGTAGCTCTTGTTGAAAAGCATTTAGGCCTTGCCTGAATTAACAGGGTAAGTAGTAATATTTAAAAGATAATAAAGTACAGCAAAGCATATATAAATGCTCTGCTGTACTTTTTTGTTAAATCGAGTATGGGTTATCTACTCTATTATTTATAAGATCATTCATTGGATCTGACATCGGTACGGCTAAGATACATGATAGCGATCATGATAAAAGCAGTTATAAAGATGATGGATGAAAGGGCGAATGATCTTATATCTATAGTTCCTAATTCCTTTTGGTTCATGGCAATGTCAAACAAAGAAAATGGGGTGAGGTAAGGGGCGCCCTTTGCTATACATGACAAGCCGGCGAAACCGCCAAGGAAAGCAACTATCACGGGGAGAATAAAATTTCTTATAACCAAGGAAACAAGAACCTGGAAAGCACATATAACCCAGGAACTTAGGATTCCCATGATTAACCATTGAATGATTCCGGAGGGAAGAGCTCCGTCCATATGTATGATTGAGCCGGAAATAAGGTATAAGGCCACGACCCAGATAAGCGAAACAGATGTAATGAAACATGTAGCTGCATATTTGCCGAGTACTATTATCGCAGGTCTTTGATGAGTCATTATAAGGTTCATATTTGTTCCGCTGTGTTCAACTCTCCAGATACATCCCGTAAAAATTCCGATGATAACGGGCATGAAGAAATAGCATAAAAACAAAGTATGCTGAGTCCACAGTGAGTACCAACCGTCTTTTAGGATACTGATATTACCGAGATAATTTACGGTTCCTATCGCTGCAGATATTGCGGGAACAATGAAAAAGGCAATCCATGCAGGTGAGCCTTTCAATTTCAAAATCTCAACCGGACGATTGTGGAGAAGAACCCTCTTGGTCTTTCGATTATTATTTGCTTTTTCTGTTTCCTCTACACCTGATCTCTTGAGCAAAATAAGAGTGATGCATGTAAAAAGAATTATCCAGCCAATACAGATGATCATAGGTGTATAGTCGGGATTACAGAGAGTGTATGAGATATCTCTTGTGTCCCTGTCCCAATCCATTGTGATAAATCCGCTTGTCACGAACGACTCCCAAGGAAGGAGCTTTTGTATAATTGTTGAGGGAAGAAACAAAGAGAAAAAGGCTGTAAAGCTTCCCAGTATTCCAACTGAAATACTAACTGCCTGATTTCTGTAAAAATATGCCAGCATAAGGTGGAGGCTAAGTAACGTCATGCAGGTTATGTACGTGGTTATTCCATGGATAAAAAGATATTTAACCGGGAAAGTGCTGTCAAAATCAAGGATCTTGCAACAGAGTATGAACGATCCGCATTGCATTGCAACAAGTATGAGTGTTGATATTGCACCGTAAAGATATTTTGTGAAAAAGATCTTTTGCGGAGTGGAGAAAGTATATAGGCACTTTAGCATTTCACCCTTGTGCTCTATGTCCATCAATCTGGAAGCAAATCCCGCGATCGTAACCGGGAAAAATAAACAGTTTATGATGGGAATAATATAAAAAAGAATCATCCATCCATCGGCAGAACCCCTCTGACCACCATAATTTCCCATTATAAATGCTATCTCCAAAACAATTATCAAAGGAAATAACAGCAGATTGAAGCGACGCTTATGCTTTTTTAGTTCTATAAAAAGATTTCCGATAATACCCATTTTTTAAGCTCCTTTTGTCATTTCGAGGAATACTTCTTCAAGAGAAGCATCACCGATCTCAAGTTCAGATAAAAGACCCTGATAGATCATATGTCCTTTGTTGATGATTCCGACGTAGTCTGCGATCTGTTCAACTTCAGAAAGAAGATGACTTGAAATAATAACCGTTGAGCCATATCTTTCGGGAATACTTTTTACAAGATTTCTGATCTCATTTATACCTGCGGGATCAAGACCGTTTGTGGGTTCGTCCAAGATGATCAGCTCAGGTCTTCCCATCAGTGCCATCGCGATACCGAGTCGCTGCTTCATTCCGAGCGAATAGTTTTTTACTTTGTCGTCTTTTCTCTCATACAGACCGACTGTTTTAAGAGCTTCTTTTATATCGCTTGCACCGAGTTTTTTGTAGCGAGCAATTATCTCAAGATTTTCCTGACCGGTGAGATGTCCGTAGAATCCCGGGCTTTCAATAAGACTTCCGGTTTTCGTATTAATTTCAAATCTGTTCTTGGGAGACATCTTTTTTCCGAGAACTTCCATGCTTCCGCCGTCAGGTTGTATAAGTCCGAGAAGAAGTTTCATTGTGGTAGTCTTTCCCGCACCGTTGGGACCGAGAAAACCATAGATACATCCTTTCGGAACTGCTAAATTGACATCTTTTATTCTGTATTTGCGACCGCTCTTTTTGCAAAGATCGTAGGTTTCAATTACATATTTTTTCATCAGTATGTCCTCCGTATATTTGATAAGCTTAGTATAAAAAGGGAAGATTACCTGAACATGACGGCTACATTACATTTACCTTACGCGGTAAGCGCGGTTATTTCATTTCGAAAGTGATATGTGTATACTTATATTTAAATCGGAAAGAGGAAGAAATTATGGTGTTATCGGATTGCAGAATCCTATTGGTGGATGATGAGAAAAAGATTTTAGAAATCAATAAAAAGCTCTTATCTGAGAATGGCTTTAATAATGTACTGTATGCATTAAACGGAGAAGAAGCAGATGAGATCATGGAAAAAGAGCAGGCAGATCTTGTCGTGCTGGACATAATGATGCCCGGTATAAGCGGGCTTTCTCTATATGAGTCGTGGAAAAAGAGAGGGATAAATATTCCTGTTATTTTTCTTTCTGCAAGAGATGAAGAAACAAGCAGATTGAAAGGGCTCGGGCTTGGCGCCGATGATTATGTGACAAAACCTTATACACCCGAGGAGCTTCTTTTGCGTATAAAAGCAGTCCTTAGAAGGACGTATCATTTGACGGAGAATACGGTCGTTGAGCTTGGCACGGTGAGAGTCGATCTATCGTCGGGAATCGTAAAAAGACCCGATGGCGAAGCAGAACTTACCGCAAAAGAGTTTCAGCTTTTTTCCAAACTATATGACAATCAAGGGAAAATAGTTTCGCTGAACGCCCTTATGGATACGCTTTGGCCGGACGGTAGCTATGGACTTGAGAACTCGCTTATAGTTCATGTAAGGAGACTGCGTGAAAAAGTTGAAGAAGATCCGTCGAAGCCTGAGTATTTGCAGACGGTTCGAGGACTCGGATACAGGCTGAATATCAGAGGTAGAAAGTAATGAAAAAATTATCCGGATATCTCCTTTCCATGATGCTGGTTTTGGCGTCATTGATCGTGATCGACATTTTTGTTTTGTTTTTTATATGCGTTCAAAAGCAAGAGAATTATCTCAATACGTCTCATATAGAAAAAGTATCTGAGAAGATCATAAATGCAGACGGTGAATATCAGGTTGACGGATCGGTGTATGAACTGCTTGATAAAACCGGTTCTTTTGCCATGATCATAGATGATTCGGGAAGCGTTATATGGAATCACAATATGCCTTCGGACATTCCGGATTCTTATGGGATAAAAGATGTTGCTTCTTTTACGCGTTGGTATTTAAACGACTATCCAACGTACACGTGGACAAGAGATGATGGGATTCTTGTGATCGGACATCCTAAGGGAAGCAGATGGAAATACTGTCTGGAAATAAATGCGAATACCATGGACGGCATGATTAAATTCGGACCATATATGTTCTTTGCTAATGTGCTGATTCTTTTGCTATTACCTTTTTTGATCACTCGCAAGTGGATGATCAACAGAGAGAAAGCGCGGACAGAGTGGATCGCAGGAGTTTCGCATGACATAAGAACTCCTCTTAGTATAGTCATGGGATCTGTGGAAAAAGGAAGCGTGGAGGAAAAGCAGTGCTTCAAGATCAGAGATCTTATAGGCAATCTTAATACCGAGAATAAACTCGAAGCCGGAACCGGCAAATGGAATAATGAAAAGATCAATCTCACATCACTTCTAAGAGAGATTTTGTGCGACTATATAAATACCTATGAAGATTATTCTTTTGATCTTCAGGTAGATGAGAAGCTCGAGAATTACAGTATTCAGGCGGATGTCATGCTTATCAGACGCATGCTTGAGAACATTATTACCAACTCTATCGTTCATAACGAAAAGGGGTGCGAGATAACGGCTACGCTATCAGATCGAGGCAAAGGCAAGGCAAAACTTGTCGTAAGTGATAACGGGCAAGGTGCAAGTGAGCAAAAGATAAAGCAGTTGAATGCCAAAATTAAGAATGCATATCTTCCCGAACATGGCCTTGGAATCCGCGTCGTAAAGCAGGTTGCAAAAAAGTATAAGTACGTGGTACGTTTTTCTTCGGAAGAAAATGAATATTTTAGGTGTGAGATAGATATGTGATGGCAATCGTATTTTCAATCGTAAATTTTTGCGATTGAAAATACGATTTTTTTTGATTATAATTTTATTGTGAGAAACAGGAGGTTAATTATGAAAGAAACAAGGTTATTAGAATTCAAATCGGATATAACTAATACTTTCCTTAAGACAGTCAGTGCTTTTGCGAACTATGATGGTGGTCAAATTAAATTTGGAGTAGCCGATGACGGAAAAATAGTGGGCCTATCTAATCCGACGCAAGCATGTTTGGATATAGAAAATAGAATAAATGATACAATTCATCCACAACCTCAGTATGAGTTGACGGTTCAAGAAGCAGATAAAACAGTGACGCTCACCGTTGAAGCCGGAAGAAATAAACCATATACCTATAAATCCAAGGCATATAAAAGAAATGACACGGCTACGATTGAAGTTGATGAGTTAGAGCTAACAAGACTAATACTACAGGGAAAGAATATAAATTATGAAAGTCTCCCTGCTGATAAACAGGATCTATCGTTTATTGCGTTGGAGAAAAAAGCAAAGCAGGAAATAGGAATTGAATCGTTAAATAAAGATGTTTTAAAAACTCTGAATCTGTACAGTGATATAGATGGATACAAGCATGTGGCAGAATTATTAGCGGATAAGAATGATTATCCGGGCGTTGATATAGCCAGATTTGGTGAAAGCATAAGTGTGATTTTAAAAAGAGCAACTTTCGAGCACGAATCGGTATTAGAGGAATTAGAAAAGACAGTTGCTATATATAGGGATTATTATCAGTATGAAGAAATTGAAGGAATTAAAAGAAAGAAGGTAGAGTTGATACCGGAAGATGCCTTCAGGGAAACAATTGCAAATGCGTTGATTCATAGGACTTGGGATGTGAATGCGCAGATTCGCGTAATGATGTTTGAAGATAGAGTGGAGATATATTCTCCGGGAGGATTACCGACAGGACTTTCTGAATCTGAATATTTAAAGGGAAATGTGTCTATATTAAGAAACCCTATTCTGGGAAACGTTTTTTACAGGCTTCATATTGTTGAGATACTTGGAACCGGTATTGTTAGGATACAGGAAGCATATAACAGTAGTGATAAGAAACCGGTATTTGAAATATTTGATAATTCGATTAAGGTTGTGTTACCGGTCATGACCAATGAAGATCTTTCCGAAGATGAATCAGTTGTTTATAAGGTCTTAAGCAAAGCAATACCTAAATCAATAAGCGAAATAACGGAAGCTGTACCATTTGGCAAGTCTAAGACAACAGCACTTTTGAAGAATATGGCTGATAAGAACTATGTTTCTATAATAGGTAGCGGAAGAGGAACAAAATATAAAATATAAGGGTACAAGGAAACTTTTAGGAAGATATATTTGCGACAGAACACTTGATGTATTCATTTTTTCTAGGGAAAAAAGAGGAGAAAAGATGTTAACAATTTGGGATGTAGTAAATGAGAAAAATGAGGATCGTGGAAATCGAAGACGAGCAGATGCTCTTCTAAATAAGTTTACTGAAGTTATACCTAAAAGACAATCAAAGATCATTAGTGATAATGCGGATATAATTCAGAAGTATGACAAGTATATAGTGGATAGTGCGCTTCATTATGATGGTAGTGCAATAAGCTTTCCCGATATTGAATTGTCTGAAGAAGAAAAAAAGAGATATACGAGTGTAGTAAAACACGTGTATACAGGATTAACGAAATTCCAAGGGATTAGTGGGAGTATTGGGGAAAGATATGAATGTAATGAAGGGTGGAACAATGTAATCTCAAAGAGAGATATGCAGGAGAGTGCGTATTATGAACCTGGATTTTATTTGGACTATTTTTATATAGATAATACATTATGGCTTTTGGTAGGACAGGGAAATGAATATTATTTAAATGATAAGTATGTCATGGCTCTTATTGTTATGTATATCATCGGGGTACATAATAAAGAATTTCATCCTGAAAATATAGGATTATATAGAGTTTATGACTTTTATGCAAGTACACTAAGTGTGGGAAATATACATGAGAAAACTTTAGAATCTATTGCCAAAAGGTATATTGGATATGATTTTAGCGCGGGTAATGTTTCATGGAATGAAGCTGGTGGAGAGAGTATTGAAAGAATCAAGGAGCTAACAAGGCATTTTGATGCTTCGGGAACGGATAAGTGTATATGGCCGCACTATGAGCAGAAGTATGCTGATGCAAAACAAATATATAACTACTATTCAGAATTACTGCTAAAGAAAAAAGATAGTATAGTTAGCTATATTAAAGAAGTACCAATAGATGAAAGTGAATTAGCTGGAGTGTCAGAGAATACTGAATTGGCTTCTAGTGAAATAAAGCAGTACATTAACGAAGTTGCTTTTTCAAAATCTCCGTATGTTGGAAAGATTGCAGTGTATTATATCAGTGATATACATTTGGAATGGCATGTGGGTTCAAATAACGAATTGGACGAGCTCGTACAGGGACTGTTCACTGCTGATTTAATAAATAGGATTAAAAATAGAAAAGAAGATTACATAGTTGTTTTTTCAGGAGATATTTCAAATACAATTGCGTTATCTAAGGATTTTTATACACGCTTTAGGAGTTGCTGGGATAGTTATTCTGGGGAGAAAGCTGAAAAAATACCAGTATATGTTGTATTGGGAAATCATGAGTATTCTGAGTTTGATTATGTGGAAGACGCTGACAAAGAATATGCCAAGATATTACAAGAAATAGGAATTACACTTCTTAATAATAAGCAGGAAATAATTAAGATTGGAAACAGATTAAAGTCAACGATTATGATTGTCGGAGGCTCGGGATTTGCAAAATATGAACCACATTACAACTGTGAAAATATTGTTGGCCCTCGAAAGATGAATAGAGCGGATGAAATAGCTGAGAGTGAGAAATTTTTTGAGACCTATAAAAAGGCGATAAATAATCCTTTGACTTCGAGCTCACCTATAATTGTGATTACTCATTATCCGTTACGGGCATGGATGCCAGATTTTGAAAATACGATGTTAAAGCAGTGTTTGTATTTCAATGGTCATGATCATAGAAATACGCAGTATATAAAGAATGATTATCATGTATACGCTAATAATCAGATTGGATATAAAAAGAATGCTAAAATAGTGTTCAAAAAGGTTTTAAGTGGTACAATCACTAATCCATTCATTCAATATTCTGATGGAGTTTATGAAATAAGTTCAGATAAGTATCTACAATTTCTTAATTATGGCGGAGAAAGTTCGGATAGTGTTTCATTGATTAATACGCAATTGGAACGAGATGATTCCAAGTTATATATGATAAAAAAACACGGCTTTTATGGCTTTTTTATTCTTTCTTCAAAGAAGGGAGCATATATTTGCTGTGGAACGAGATATAAAAAGATAAGTGATATTAGTGATATTGCGTACTATTATGAGAACTTTACTACTATCGTAAACAGATATATGATGTCTCTTCTACCATATAGAAAGGCGGAGGAAAAAATATCAGATGCGGTGAGAAAATTAGGATTTGATGGAACTATACATGGGGCAATTGTTGATTTAGATTTCTTCAACCATATTATGATCAATCCAGATGGCACTATTACTATATATTATTCGCCTGCGTTTGGTTTTGCAGAAAAATATGATTCCTTTGAACAATACCTTGGTACAACTGGTAATAAAAAAGCAATAAATACCTTTAAGAAGGAAAAAGATAATCAATTAATGGTATTGGATATCAAGGATGGAAAGTCTTCTGATGAAGGACTAGTGGAAGTAGATACTTCAAGGAATAGTATGTATGGTATATCGAGAAAAATACGTAATATAGAAAGACTTTTCACGAGCAATGTGCTAAGGGAGTGGGACGATTCCTTTGCACCTGTTAAAACAATTTCTATGATAAATGGACTAAACAGAAAGAAGTTTCCTTCAAAATTGTGTGATTTTGAAAGTGGAAGGAATATTACAAAGAGGCTTGAGGCGGCAGCAGAGCAGTTGCGTGATGATATTGACTATAGAAATGGAGAGACAGATTTAGGAACTTGCTTATGGGCTGTTGCAGCTGACTCAAGCTTATTAGAGATTGTACCAGAAAAATATAGAACTCCTGAAGTATGTATAAAAGGTGCAATGATTGATTATTATTACTTCTCTATGGATTACCGCGACTATCAGTATAATATGGAATTACCTTCATGGAACAATTATTCTGATGATGATGTGAAAAAATATATGGAATTAATGCCTAAAGGATCACTACGCTCAATTATTAGTGATAGTGAGGCTTTACAGGTGTTTGTTGATTATTTTGGAAAACTTCGTCTGTTCCGCGCGGTGCCAAAGGAATTGAGAAATCAGGAGTTGATTCTGAAGACATTACCAGATTCTTTTAATGAGTTGGATAATTCAGAGATGACGCAGAGTGTATATGACAGAATGGGATTATATAATCCAGATGTTGTACCAGATAATGTAAGATCTAAGGTTTTTTATGCTAATACAGTCAGGTTATCACCGAAATATTTAAAGAGTATACCAGCTGAGTATTTAGGCAAAGAAGTATATTTGGCTGCAATCGAGAAAAATAGAAGATATATTAGAAATGTACCATCTGAAATGCTTGACGAAAAATTTATACTTGAAGCAATTAAGCTTAACTGGAGAGTTATTAAAGAGCTAAAAAGCGAAAGCATTTCTAACAATGTTCTCAAACATATTGAAAATATGCTAGAGTATAAATTTAATTCGGAAATGAGAAAAAGTGTAAAATGTATTAGAGATAATAGAAAGTGAAAAAACTATTGATAAATACTGGTAAAAAGAAATGAGAACAAACTATGTAGTAGTTCTTCCATATGACGAGAAGTGGAAGCATAATTTTATAGAAATAAAAAATGAACTGGAAGCAGCGCTTGGAAATTTGGCAATTTCAATCGAGCATGTCGGAAGTACTTCTGTTGAAGGACTTGCGGCGAAACCCATTATAGATATTGATGTTGTGGTTAAGCCGGATGACCTGCAGGCAGTAATCAAAGCTCTCAGTGGAATAGGATATATTCATGAAGGTAATCTTGGGATAGAGGGAAGAGAAGCTTTTGCGTATGAGGGAAAAGAGCATTTGCAGACGCATCACTTATATGTATGTCCGGAAGATTCCAAGGAACTGAAACGACATTTGATGTTCAGAGATTATTTGAGAGAGAATCCCGGAGCGGTCATAGAATACAGCAACATAAAACTTGAAGCAGCAAAATTATACCCAGAAGACATTGAAAAATATATCGAATATAAATCACCTGTAATAGAGAAAATCTACAAGGAGCTTGCATTAAGATGATCTTGCATCCGATACCGCCTCTTTATGACAAGAATTCAAGAGTGCTTATACTTGGAAGTTTCCCTTCTGTGAAATCGAGGGAGGCGCAGTTTTTCTACGGACATCCGCAGAACAGATTTTGGAAAGTTATCGCTGCGGTTTTAGATGAGGAAGTTCCGAATACAATTCCTGAGAAGAAAGCTCTTTTAAAAAGAAATAAGATAGCGCTCTGGGATGTTATTCATTCATGCGATATAACGGGATCGTCCGATTCAAGCATAAAGAACGTGACGCCGAATGATCTGAAAACCATTCTGGACAATTCAAATGTTGAAGCGATTTACGTAAATGGAAAGACTGCGGAAAAGTATTATAAGAAATATACGGAAAAGATTATTGAAAGATCGGCAATCTGCCTGCCTTCCACAAGCCCCGCGAACGCAGCATGGAATATGGAAAAGCTGATTGACGCGTGGAAGATTATAAAAACGAGTAAATAACGAAATAAAATATGGAGCTGCGGTGCCGAATCAATCGGCATCGACAAGCTCCATTTCTGAACCCATATCGGTAAATCCATATTTTTCGTATAAGGGTCTTCCCATATCCGTTGCTTCGAGTGATATCTGGGTAATTCCGCGTTTTTTGGCATCTTTTACCAGCATATCCAAAGTCTTGAGCGCGATGCCCTGCCTGCGATAATTCGGATTGGTGTACATATTCATTACATAAGCTTTTTTTCCGCTTGGATTGTGATATGTAGGCATTACCTCGTAGTAGCTCATGCCGCCGGCGCCGACAAAAGAATCCCCGTCCATAACAAGGATAGCCGTGTGAGTTCCGTCTGCAAGAGCTCTTTTATAATATTCTCTCGAAGAGGCTTCAACTTCAGACATATCTACGGAAGAATCGAGTTTATTTGCTGCGCGCAAAACTTCGATTCTTGAAGAAGTTAAAAGATCGAGGTCTTCCAATGTTGCAATTTTGTATTCCATTTTGTCTACCTCCCTGTGATATTATAAATGTATAAAGAAAGTAGCAAAAATGCAACCTCCGGGTGATGTTACCGTATGCATTTCTTTTATATGATACCTCTTGGAGGTGATAAAAATGATTTTTCCCGATAAACTACAAATACTTAGAAAGAATAATGCACTTACACAGGAAGAGCTGGCCGAGAAGCTTGGAGTGTCAAGGCAGGCGGTCGCCAAGTGGGAGGCGGGACAAGCTTATCCGGATATAACGAATCTCATTCAGATAAGCGACCTGATGAATGTGAGCGTTGATTACCTCGTCAAGGACAGGGACTGCGCAGTCAATATATCTTCCACGCAGCCGACAGATCTTGAAGAGCTGATTGCATTCAGGCTTGAAGCCAATAAAAATACATACGCGGCCAAGATAAATGAAGTTGAGTCAACAAGATACACATCTCATGATTTTGTTTATGAGAGCGGAGATTACAGGTATCATGACACCTATGTCGGAGGCGAGAAGTTCGCCGGAGAAGAGGCGATCTGGAAAAATGATATCGCGGTTTATGCCATGAATTACATGGGAAGAGTACTCGATGACAGATTCAGCGGAGATTTCCTTAAGGAAGCTCTTTTGCATGCAGATAAAAACATGCCATACCGAGGCCCCGAGATGTATAAGTCGGGAGAGTTCACATACAGATGCAGGGTGACCGGAGATTTTGCATGGTTTCAGGGATTCGAAGAGATTTATCTTGATGATAAAAAAGTCTACGAATGTGTATTCCACGGCGGACTTATGAAATAAAAATATGCTTAAATAGGAGGACAGAATGAAAAACGTTTATGAGACTTGCCCGGTACTTGAAAATGACAAATATATTCTTCGCTTTGTGAAGAAGGAAGATTCGGACGATCTTCTTGAAGTTTACGGAGATAAGAATGCGCTTCCTTTTTTTAACAGTGACAATTGCCACGGGGACAATTTCTTTTACAATACAAAAGAGCTGATGGATAAAGCGGTAGATTTCTGGCTCTATTCCTATGAACAAAAGTATTTTGTGAGATGGACGATCGTGGATAAAGCTTCAAACAAAGCAATCGGAACGATAGAGATGTTCCACAGAGAGCCGGACGGAAGCTTCGGACATGTCGGACTTATCAGACTTGATGTCGGAAGTAAGTATGAAAAGGCGGAAGAATTAAAGAGCATCTTGGAGATTATTATCCCGCCTGCATATGAGCTTTTTGACTGCGACGAGATAATATCCAAAGTTCCGCTGTACGCCGTTGAGCGTGCAAAGGCGTTCTCAGAATACGGTTTTGAGAAGACCGACAAATTACTAATTGGTGGCAATGACAACTACGGTTATAATTGTTATTGGACTATCAAGAAATAAGAAATATCAGACAAAGGGGAACATGATGACAAAACTTACAGTAATAGTTGATAACAAAGCAGGACAGGAATTAAAAGGAGAATGGGGACTTTCGATCCTGATCGAGCACAATGATAAAAAGATCCTTCTTGACGTCGGCGGTTCCGATCTTTTTGCCGAGAATCTTCAAAAGCTTGGATTTGACATCAAAGATATAGACTACGCGGTTCTTAGTCACGCGCACTACGATCACGCTAATGGCATGCCCAGGTTTTTTGAAGATAACAAGAAAGCTAAGTTTTATCTTAGAGAGACAACGGCGGAAAACTGCTATGCGATAGATTATCTGATATTCAGAAGATATATCGGAATTCCCAAGAATGTTATCAGGGACTACGGAGACAGAATTGAGTTTGTATCGGGTGATTATAAGCTCTGCGACGGCGTTTATCTTATACCGCACAAATCGCCGTGTCTTGATCTTATAGGGAAAAAGGAAAAGATGTATACCAAGGTCGGTGGAAGGCTTAGACCTGATAATTTCTCGCATGAGCAGAGCCTTGTAATAGATACGGACAAGGGTCTTGTTATACTTAACAGCTGCTCTCACGGCGGCGCCGTAAATATCATTAACGAAGTTAAGAGCACATTCCCTGACAAGCGCATCTACGGCTTGATAGGCGGTTTCCATCTGTATAACAAGAGTAAAAAAGAAGTTGAAGAAGTTGCTAAGAATATCAGTGCGACAGGGATTGAATATATTTGCACAGGACACTGCACTATGGGCAAGGCTTATGGTATCATGAAAGAGGAGCTTGGAGATAAGCTCGAGCAGCTTCATGTGGGGCTTGTAAAAGAGTTCTGAAAAGGAGACAACATGGTTTTACTTGTAATCGATACTCAAAAAGGAATCACTGATGACAGACTTTATGAATTTGAAAAATTAAAGTCGAATATTAAAGAACTCATTCAGCTCGCAAGAGACAATAAAAAAGAAGTTATTTATGTTCAGCATGACGACGGTCCCGGATCCGGTTTTAGCAAAGGCGACCCGGACTATGAGATATATGATGAATTTGCACCGAAAGAAGGAGAAAAGATATATACAAAGGCTGTAAACAGCGCGCTTCATCCTTCGACAGGTATTTTGGATTACTTAAAAGAAAAAGGTGAGAAGACCATAATGATCGTTGGGCTTCAAACTAATTTTTGCATTGATGCGACAATAAGAACCGGTTTTGATAACGGCTTTGAAGTTCTGGTTCCGGAATATACCAATTCAACATTTGACAGCGATTTCATGGATAGGGCAACCTGCTATCGCTATTACAATGAGTTCATGTGGGATCCGAGATACGCCAAATGCATCTCCATGGACGAGGCAAGAAACAGAATAAAAGAGTGAGAGTAAGATCCGGCAAGGGATCATAAATGTAACTATTAATATTTTTAGGTGGGAGAATATTATGGTAACGAATGATAAAGGACTGGTTGCGTTTAAACACAGGATAATGGTAGAAGTCTGCAAGCTTGCGTGGAAAGGTGAGCTTGATGAGGAACACAAGGATAGGCTTGTTTATGAGCTTGCTCCGGGACCAAAGCCTGTTTACAGATGCTGCGTTTTCAAAGAGCGTGAGATCGTCAGACAGAGAATTCGCCTGGCGTGCGGACAGAGCACCTCATACAACGAAGGATCCAAAAACATTGTTCAGGTAATCGATCCTGCATGTGACGAATGTCCTATTCATGCTTTTTCCGTAACGGATAACTGTCGTTTCTGTATGGGAAAGGCTTGTCTTAACTCATGTAAATTTGATGCAATCCATCCCGGCGATGTCAGGATGCACATTGATTCTACCAAGTGCAAAGAGTGCGGAATGTGCGCAAATGCATGTCCTTACGGAGCAATAGTTCATCTTGAGCGTCCATGCCATAAGGCATGTCCTGTAGGCGCAATCACTTATGATGAGAACGGCTATTGTAAGATTGATGAGAGCAAGTGTATCCAGTGCGGTCACTGCATTCACAATTGTCCTTTCGGAGCTATCGGCTCAAAGACATTCCTCGTTCAGATCATAGAAGCCATTAAGTCCGGAAAAGAAGTTATCGCTATGTGTGCGCCCGCTACAGAAGGCCAGTTCGGAGAAGATATTTCCATGGCTTCCGTTAAACAAGCGCTAATCAAGCTTGGCTTTGCGGATATGGTCGAGGTCGGTCTCGGCGGAGATATGACAGCTGCCTATGAGTCAAAAGAGTGGGCGGAAGCATATGCGGAAGGTAAGAAGATGACAACGTCTTGCTGCCCTGCATTTATCAACATGCTTAAGAAGCACTTCCCCGAGCAGTTTGAGAACAATATGTCTTCAACGGTTTCACCTATGTGTGCGATCTCAAGATATCTTAAGGCAACTCGACCCGGTTGCGTGACTGTATTTGTAGGACCTTGCATTGCCAAGAAGTCGGAAGCGCAGGATGAGAGTGTTCCGGATAACGCTGATTTTGTTGTGACATACGGTGAGCTACGAGCTCTTATGAGATCAAAAGATATAGATTTTGAACCTGTTACAGATGAGTATCAGGAGTCTTCTATCTGGGGCAAACGTTTTGCAACAAGCGGCGGCGTTGCCAATGCGGTTATTGAATGCATGAAAGAAAGAGGAGAAGATGTAAGCAATATTAAGCTCCATCAGGTTGCGGGAGGCAATGAGTGTAAGAAAGCTCTTTTGCTTCTAAAGGCAGGCAGATTCCCCGATGACTTTATCGAGGGCATGGTATGTCCCGGCGGTTGTGTGGGCGGACCTTCCAAGCATAAGACCGAGATTGAGATCACCAAGGCAAGAGAGAACCTTCTTTCCAAGGCAGACGACAGAAAGGTTCTTGAGAATCTCAAGAAGTATCCTATGGATAAGTTTTCAATGCACAGAGACGGAAAGAAAATTGATCTTCCCGATTAAATATTAGGACAAGGGATCGTGAATTGAACAGGGACAACACGCTTTTTACTCCAAAAATGAAAAAGACACATACCATATACATGCCGGATATGCTTCATTATCACAATGAGCTTCTTATTGCGGCGTTTAAATATGGTGGCTATAACCTGGCGGTTGTACCTGAGTATGAAAGAGTGCCCGAGAATGCATTTAGGTTTATCAACTCTGCCTATTGTACATGCGCGATAGACATTATCGGCAATCTCATGGCACATATCGCTTCGGGAAATGTCGATCTTGACAGGACCGCCATCCTTGAGCCTCAGGCAGGAGGCGCATGCAGAGCAGGTAATTACTACGATCTTATTATTCAATGTGTAAAAAAGAGCGGGTACAAGATTCCCGTTCTTTCTTTGAATTTTAGAGGAGCGGAGAGTCATCCGGGATTTAAGATCAATTTAAAAATGCTTTTTGGTGCGATCGCTGCGGTGTGCTACGGCGATCTTCTTATGAGTCTTTACCAGCAGATAAGGCCTTATGAGAAGAATAAGGGCGAGACAGATCTGCTTTATCGAAATTGGATAGATAAGCTTTCGGAAAATATCTCCATAGGGAAAAATCTTTTATTAAAGAACAATATTTATCAGGAAATTATTTCTGATTTTAAAAATATACCTTGCTATACCAAGGATGAGAAGCCGCTTACCAAGGTCGGTGTGGCGGGGGAGATCTATATAAAATGTTCGCCTATAGGAAACAGACATCTTGAGGATTTTCTTAAAGACCACGACATGGATTACAGAATGGAAGGGTTTTTAAACTATTGCATTTATGTCGTTTATACCGAGATGAAATCCGCAGAGCTTAATATGGTGCCAAAAGCTGCATTAAAGGCATATAAGTTTTTTATGGATCGGATGATCAAGATGCAGAATAAGATAAAAGAGCTTTTGGAACAAAACGGATTTGTAGCGGACGGATCGTTTTATGAAATGAAAAAGACGGCAAATGAACTCCTTAGCGAGTATTACAACATAGGTGACGGCTGGCTTGTTCTTGCGGAAGTGACAGACATGATTCAAAAGGGATATGACAAGATACTGATAGTGCATCCGTTCGGCTGTCTGGTAAGTCACGTGGCGGAGAGAGGTATTCTAAAAAAGCTTCGGCAGATGTATCCAAATGCCAATATCAACACGATAGAATATGACTATGAGCAGTCCAAAACACTTAGAGAGAGCAGAATAATGCTTGCACTTTCCTGATAAAGATCAAAACAGAAAGACTTCTATCTGTTTAAAGATTCCCTTGAGATTTTTGATATCCTTTATTGTCTCTTTTGTTTCGAGAGAGTGGTTTGCTCCCTGTATTTCGTGAAGCGGAAGATTTAGCTCGCAGCATTGTTTTCTTGCAAGTTCGGTGTCGCACCATGCATCCGCAGTTCCGTGAAAGACGATTGCTTTAACGCCTTCAAGGAATTTAAAGGTTTCAGCGACGGGAGTCAGAACGATGTGAATTGCGTTGATCTCGTTCTTCCATGCGTAATAGCCGGCAAGAGTTGTTCCGATGCTCTTTCCGATAAAAAGAACTTCTTCATATTTATCGAACTCGACATCCTTAAGCTGATCGATGGTCTGCTTTAACGCTATCTCAAAAACAGAATGCATGACTTCTTCCTTGCCCTTAACCTCGTGCGATTTGTAGGGCAGTTTGTAAGTTATCTCTATAACTTTATACCCATGCTCTCTTGCCATTTCTTTTGCATAATACAAAAGAGGCTTATCGTGAGTGTAACCGATCCCCGGGAAAATAACTGCAAGTTTTTCTGCGTACATAGCGTCCCCCTCTCTGGCTAAATCTATAAATTAATGATATCATACTTTCCGAAGAAAGGAGCACATGAATGACCTGGAAAACAACCAATATTCATCTGATGAAAGGTAACTTTTTGGCGGTTTACGGGGATAGTGCGCTCTTTTTTAGATGATTTTTGGGATAGAAAATATCTATAAAGCGTAGTTATCTCCTTGTTTTTTGAACTAAAAAGATAAGGAGTTTTTTTATGAATAAAAATAATGCGAGAAAACAGATAAAAAAATTATTGTTATTGGACGGAACAAGTGCGCTTATGATCGCGGGAGCATCATGGGTGGCGCTGCTTGCGGCAAGAGGCTTTTCCATGGTCGAGATCGGACTTGCGGAGAGCATATTTCATGTAGCAAGCATGCTCTTTGAAGTACCGTCGGGAGCCATTGCCGATGTGTTCGGACGAAAGAAGGTCATGGTGGCCGCAAGGATCATGTCTGTGATATCCGGGATCATTATGATCTTGTCTAATTCGTTCTGGATATTGGCGCTTGCGATGATCCCAAGTGCACTGAGCTTTAACCTTGCGTCGGGAACACGAGAAGCACTTGCGTATGACAGTCTCAAAGAAGCGGATATCGAGAGTGAATACGACAGATTTGCTTCGGCCGATATGGTGATATATAAGATTACAAGTTCCATAGCAACGCTTATGGCGGGCGTGGCGCTCATGCTCGGATATAAAAGAGCTTACGCGGTTGATGTGTTTATGGGGATCCTGAGTATAGGTATAGCTCTTTCGTTAAAAGAAATTTCTACCGAGCTTTCAAAAGAAGCGAGTATTAAAAAGAGATTTGTTGAAGTCGCAAAAGAGAGCGCTGCGTTTATAAAAGAAAATAAGAGGGCAAGGCAGATCATTGTTTTGAATGCTTTTGTCGGATCATCGGCGACGCTCATTCTTTTCTTTTTACAGGCAAAGCTTCCTATTGCAGGACTTCCGGAGCTCATGCTGGGACCGGCTCTTTTTATAATGGGAATGGGAGCGGTGCTTGGCGCGTTTGCCGCAAAGCTGATGGCAGGCAGAAAGTTTAAGCATATTGCAATGATAGGGGCGTTTGGCGTGGCACTTTCCGTAGCATCAATACTGACGGGAAACAGTATCCTGATGGTGATAGGCGGATTTATCGGTTCATTTTCCGATACGCTGCTCTGCGTAAGGTCTGATGTGGTACTAAATACAATGATACCTTCAGATCAGAGGGCGACACTTGTATCCGTTAATTCTTTTTCCTTCTCGATCGTGATGATAGCGTTGTCACCTTTGTTCGGATTTATCGTGTCTGTGGTATGATTCTGTTTTACGTTATCGGGTTGAAGTGATAAAATTATGCTATATCAGACTTGAAAGGAGAAGGTATGAAAATAGTAAAGGCTTATAATAGTGTAAGTTTGATCATCCGCATTTTGTGCGGTCTTGTTCTTGGAACAATTTTGGGGTTATTATTCAAGGATCTGGCAGTTATCACGCTGTTTGGAAAGATATTTGTAGGAGCACTTAAGGCGGTTGCTCCCGTACTTGTATTTGTGCTTGTTATTTCCGCGCTCGCGCAGGGAAACGATAAGCTCGACAGAAGATTTGTATCTGTAATTGTTTTGTATATGGTAAGCACGCTGCTTGCTTCTGTGGTAGCGGTTGTGGGAAGTTTTGTTTTTCCTCAGACGATAATGCTCGCAGAGGCTTATCAGACTGAGGCCGTTCCTACAGGAGTGGGACAGGTGCTTTCAGATTTGCTCGTAAATATGGTGGCTAACCCTGTCGGAGCACTTCTTGAGGGTAGATATATAGGTATTTTGTTTTGGGCGGTTATATTGGGACTTGCTGCAAAGAAGGTCGCAAGCGACAGCACCAAGAAGGTACTTGAGGACTTCTCAAATATGGTATCTACTGCGGTTAAGTGGATAATCAATCTTGCACCTTTCGGAATCATGGGTCTTGTTTACGAGAACGTTTCGACCAACGGTCTTGCGATATTTACCGATTACGGCAAGCTTCTTGCACTTCTTGTAGGATGTATGCTTGTTGTGGCACTTGTTATCGATCCTCTTCTTGCAGCGATCACACTTAAGGTTAATCCTTATCCGCTTGTGTTCAGATGCCTTAGAGAATCGGGAGTAACAGCGTTCTTTACAAGAAGTTCCGCTGCCAACATACCTGTTAATATGGAACTTTGCGAGAAGCTCGGAATGGATAAAGAGATGTATGCCGTATCAATTCCTTTGGGTGCTACGATCAACATGGACGGAGCGGCGATCACAATCGCGGTAATGTCACTTGCGGCTGCCAATACGGTCGGTATTCATGTGTCATTTGCCACTGCGCTTGTACTTGCGTTTATCGCAACACTTGCTGCTTGCGGGGCATCGGGCGTTGCCGGCGGATCGCTTCTTCTTATCCCTATGGCATGTTCGCTCTTTGGAGTTAACCCCGATGTAGCGATGCAGGTTGTAGCGGTTGGATTTATAATTGGTGTTGTTCAGGATTCGGTTGAGACTGCACTTAATTCATCGGGAGACGTAATGTTTGCCGCAACGGCTGAGTATGCTCAGTGGAAGAGAGAAGGCAAATCACTTCCGACTTTCCTTGGCGGAACAACAAAGGTTGATATCTGATAGGAAATAAATGAAAACACGAGGATTTATATGGATATTTCAGTAGTTATCCCTGTATACGGTTGCAGGGAAGCGGTGCCGGAACTTTATAAGAGGCTTGTGACAACTCTTGAAGCGCAAGGGAAGTCTTTTGAGATCATCATGGTGGACGATCATTGCCCGCAGAGATCTTGGGAAGAGATAGAGAAGCTATGCGAAGCAGATGACAGAGTTGTCGGTATCAGATTGTCGAGAAATTTCGGGCAGATGAGAGCTATAACGGCAGGCCTTGAGAAATCTGTCGGTGATCTTGTCGTGGTCATGGACTGCGATCTTCAGGACAGACCCGAGTTTTTGCCGCAGTTTCTTGCCAAGATAGAGGAAGGCTATGATATAGTTTATTCCAAGAGAAAAGACAGGAAAGATTCTTTTATCGTCAAGGCGTTGTCCAGAGCATTCTATGCGGTGTACAACAAGCTTTCCGACATGAAATACGACTTCGAGGTTGGTAATTACAGCATAGCGAAAAGAAAAGTCGTTGATGCGTTCTTGGAAATGAAGGAACAGAACCGAGACTATATCATGTTTCTTATGTGGCTCGGCTATAAGGATACAACTATTGAGATTGAATCGGATGAAAGATTTGCAGGTAAATCCTCGTATACCTTCGGAAAGAAGGTTAATCTCGCGGTCAGTCTTATAACAGCTCAGTCTAACAAGCCGTTGTTTTTATCGGTTAAAGCCGGTTTTATAATTTCATGCGCATCGCTGCTTTTTTTGGTCTATCTGCTTATCAGATATCTTGTAGTTAAAGATTTTGATATGGGTTGGCCGTCTGTCATTGCGGCGATATACCTGATGGGTGGGCTTATGCTCAGCGCCTTGGGAATAGTCGGAATATATATAGGTAATATCTTTGCGGAGAGCAAAGGAAGACCGATTTATGTGATCGACGATATTTTAAATTCGCATGATAGGAGTAATACATGAAAAAGATAGCGATCATAGGCGCTTCATATCTCCAAAATCCACTCATATTAAAGGCAAAAGAGATGGGACTTGAGACCCATGTTTTTGCATGGGGAGTAGGAGACATAGGAGAATCCACAGCCGATCATTTTTATCCGATCAGTATTGTGGAGAAAGAGAAGATCCTTGAAAAGTGTGAAGAGATAGGAATAGACGGAATATGCAGTATTTCTTCCGATCTTGCCATGGTCACGGTAAACTACGTGGCTGTTAAGATGGGGCTTTCCGGTAATTCTCTTTCATGTACCGAGAAATCAACCAATAAATATGCCATGAGAAATGCTCTTTCGGAAAAAGATATCCCGTGTCCGAGGTATGTAATTGCTGATGATTCGATAAATGCAGGAAATCTTGATCTTGAATATCCGATAATCGTAAAACCTACCGACAGATCGGGCAGCAGAGCTGTTACCAAGCTCAAGACAAAGGCCGGACTCATGGCTGCGATAACAGCTGCAAGAGATGTAAGTTTTGAAAAGAAAGCAATAATTGAAGAATACATTGAAGGAAAAGAGTATAGCGTTGAATGTATTTCTTATAAAGGGAAGCATACTCTTTTGGCAGTGACCGAGAAATTTACGACGGGAAGTCCCAATTTTATTGAGACGGGACATTTCGAGCCGGCACCCGTAAGTGAAGATACTTATGAGAACATAAGAACAGTTATTTATGATGCCTTGGATGCACTTGAGATTGAAAACGGTGCATCGCATTCCGAGATAATGATACAACCTGACGGAAAGATCAAGATAGTTGAGATAGGCGGAAGAATGGGCGGAGATTGTATCGGAAGTTCCCTGGTGCAGCTCACAACGGGTATAGATTTTGTCAAAGCGGTCATTGATGTTGCTATGGGACGAGAGCCTGAATTGAGTCCCGAAAGGGCTAACAATGCCGCAGGAATAAAATTCATTTTCGGTCAGGAAGATGCGGATTATTGCAGAAATATCTGCGAAAAATATAAAGAGCTTGTTGTTGAAAGCGATATAGAAGAAATAACTGACAGAAGAGTTGTAGACAGCTCATCAAGATTTGGATACGTTATCGTAGCCGGAGAAGACGAGAAGCTTGTTCATAAGATTATAGAAGGATAAGGGAGTACAGATTTAAAGATATGGTTAGTATGATAAAGAATTCAAAGATGTGGGACGGTATTCTGAAAGCGGTTCTCATATTGCTTATAATTGCCGCTATAGCAACACCCGTCGCAGGAACAATGTTCACTTATTTAAGTGAAGATGATTTTTCATATGAGAGCGGTGGACTTGAGGGATCTGTACTTTATCAGTCTTCGATAGTAGGTTCTTTTATGAAGACCGTTAATATTTATAAAAGTCAGCAGGGATGTTATACACCTATGTTTCTGGACCATCTCTTCAGACCATATTCAAGGTTCGGAATGCCGGGATTTCATTTTGCAATGTTCTCATATGTTGCAATATTCCTCGCATCCGTAGTTGTCGTATCTTATGTCCTTATCAAGAATAAAACGGTGTCCTTGGCGGTAATACTGGCATTGGTGCTTTCATTCTTTACCATGAGTTATACGAGCCTTGATACCGAGATAATGTACTGGCACACAGAGACCTTGGGATATACTCTGATGCTTGGATTTATGCTCTTTGCGCTGGCCTTTAGCGTATTGTCTGTAAGAAACAAAGGATATAAAACCGTTATCTATATTATATTAAGTTCCGTATTTGCATTTCTGGCTTCAGGAGCATCGCTAACGCTTGTGGCTGTTAACTGTGCAGTTATGGGTGCTGTCTTGATACTTGATTATAAAGAATTGATAGCAAGGAAGTTTCTTGTTATTCCTTTTGTGGCAGGTTTTATCGGAGCGCTGATAAATGCCGTTGCGCCCGGTAACTTCGTGCGTGCAGGCGATTCTGCCGTTCCGGGACATGAGACACTTTTAGACGGAATCAGAGATACATTTACATGCGCTTTCGGATCTTTCTTCAAGGCTGTTGATATTATCTTTATTTTAACTGCGATCATTCTTATAGCTCTTTGTATCCTCTATAGAGTAGAAGTTATAAAGGGAGGACTGTCAGGAATCAGGATGCTGATCATATTGGGCGGCGTGCTTGTAATACATTTTATTGAAGCGTTTCCCGCCGCGTATGGTGGAAAAACCGGTCAGCTTACCGGTCATCTTTTGATCGAGCATATCATAGCGGTGAGATTTACCATGATATTTGTAGCGGTATGTTTTGCACAGTGGCTAAGAGAACATTTCTCTAAAGTAGAAGAGCAGAAGAATGTATTAAAGGCAGCATGTGCCGTTGCAGTTCTTTTGATACTTGTACTTCCTGTTTCAAGAGGAATAATACATGACAGTTTTACCGCAAGAACCTGCAGAGATATAAGATCGGGAGCAGCTGTGAGATCGTACAGAGTTAGAGAGTATGTGCTTTCTACGTTCGAGATGGCTGAAGATGGTACTGATTGCATCATATATGTTCCGTGGGATACTTCGACGGAGTCATTCCCCGGTATGGGAATCGGTGCAGATTCCGAGTGGTTTGAAAACAGATCGGCAGCAAATCTTTTTGGTCTTCATACAACGACAATACTTACACCTTGATCCATATGACTATTTTACCCGCAGCTATGCTGCGGGTTTTTTGCTGTAATGAGACATAATCTGCATTTTGTGGTAAAATTGCAAATTATTAGCAAATTCTTTTGACCTTTTCAATATGTCGGCATATAATATGTCACGGAAAATCATTTATGATTTATGTAGAAAAAGAGTATAGAAAGAATCTGTGGGAAAAATGGGAAAAGAAAAGCGTAAGATCACGATAGATCCGGTGTTATGCGTTGCATTCATTCTTGCCGTTGTCTCGGCGTTCATAATAAGACCCGGAAAAGAGTATATCGGTTATATTGATTTTAGGTCTCTGGGTATATTGTGGGGACTAATGGTAGTCATTCAGGGACTTAAAGAAAATACGGTATTTGAGAAGATTGCGACGGCGCTTCTTTCCAAGGTAAAGAACGGAAGGCAGCTTTCAGCGACACTAGTTTTTCTTTGTTTTTTCAGCAGTATGCTAATAACCAATGACGTGGCGCTTATAACATTTGTTCCGTTTGCGCTTATGATGCTAAGTAGCTGTAAGAGAGAAGACCTTACGATATGGGTTGTGATCTTACAGACTGTAGCGGCGAACCTCGGAAGTATGCTTACTCCTCTTGGCAATCCGCAGAATCTTTATTTGTACGGAGTAGCAGGCTTAAGTTTGCCGGGATTTTTATCCGTGACACTTCCGTATACCATACTTGCTTTTATACTTATAGCAATCGGAATAATTCTTTTGCCTAGGGGAAAAGAACCCATTGTACTTAGTGAAGAAGTCGGAACTGTTGGGAAATTCGGTTCAAAGAGACAGATTATTATTTATACGGTGCTTTTTGTATTGGCACTTATGACTGTCCTTGGATATCTTCCGTGGTATATATCCGTTTCGGCAATCTTTATTGTCGTTCTCGGCATGGATTATAAGATCTTGTTCAGAGCGGATTATATCTTGCTTCTTACATTTATAGGATTTTTTATCTTTACAGGAAATCTTGGAAGAATACAACGTATTTCCGAGCTACTTAAAGGTGTTGTCGGTGGCAGGGAATTCTTTGTCTCTATAATCGCAAGTCAGGTTATAAGCAATGTTCCTGCTACATTCCTTCTTATCGGGTTTGCGTCCGATGTAAAAGAGATCATAGCAGGCGTGAACGTTGGAGGACTTGGTACGCTTATAGCGTCTATGGCGAGTCTTATATCGTATAAGAATTTTGCCAATGAGTATCCGGATAAAAAGGGTGCTTATTTACTTAAATTTACTGTTATCAATATCATCATGCTTTTGTGCATGATACTGCTTCATCAGATTTTAGGAGGCTAATCAAATGGCACTTATTTCCATAAAAGATCTGACCCTTGGATATGACAGGATGATCGTTGCAGATGGGATTAGTTTTGAAGTCAACGAAGGCGATTATCTTTGCATAGTGGGAGAGAACGGATCGGGTAAGAGTACTCTTATGAAGACTCTTTTACACCTTCAGGATCCTATGGGTGGCAAGATCACTATAGGTGACGGCCTAAAGGCGAACGAGATAGGTTATCTTCCTCAGCAGACTGTGGTGCAAAGAGATTTCCCCGCTTCGGTTTGGGAGATTGTTCTCTCCGGATGCCAGTCTCACATGGGAGCCAGATTTTTTTATACTAAAGAAGAAAAAAAGATCGCATTGGAAAACATGGAACATATGGGCATCTTGGGCTTTAAGAAGAGATGCTACAGAGAGCTTTCGGGCGGACAGCAGCAGAGAGTCCTTCTTGCGAGAGCGCTTTGCGCTACGAGAAAGGTTCTTTTGCTGGATGAACCTGTTTCCGGACTTGATCCTAAGGTTACCGCTGAGATGTATGAGCTTATTAAAGAGCTTAACGACAGCGGTATCACAATAATCATGATATCCCATGATATCCATGCGGCTGCTAAGTATGCAAGCCATGTTCTGCATATAGGAAAAGAGGTTTTCTTCGGAACAAAAGAAGAATACGTAAACAGTGAAGAAGGAAAGTTTTTCCTTAGCAAAGAAGGAGGTGACTGGGCATGATGGATAAGCTTACATTATTTTTCAGCTATTCGTTTGTAAGATATGCATTTATAGTCGGTATACTTATCGCTCTTTCAGCCTCACTCCTTGGAGTTACTTTGGTGCTTAAGCGTTTTTCGTATATTGGTGACGGCTTGTCACACGTTGCTTTCGGTGCGATGGCTGTTGCAAGCGTGCTTAAGCTGACTAATCAGACTTTGCTCATTCTTCCGGTGACCGTTATATGTGCGGTGTTACTCCTTAAAAACGGACAGAAAGCTATGATAAAAGGCGATGCGGCTATAGCGATGCTGTCAGTCGGAGCACTTGCTTTCGGTTATCTTCTTATGAACGTTTTTACAACGTCGGCCAATGTATCCGGAGATGTGTGCAGCACTTTGTTTGGATCTATGTCGATACTTACGCTTACCAAGAATGAAGTGATCATTTGTGCAATACTTTCAGTGATTGTTGTTGTGATGTTTATTTTTCTGTACAACAAGATCTTTGCGGTCACTTTCGATGAGGATTTTTCAAAAGCTACGGGAGTAAATGCAGATGGATATAATCTGTTGATAGCGATAATGATAGCAGTTATCATCGTTGTTTCAATGAACCTTGTGGGTTCACTTCTTATTTCGGCGCTGGTAATATTCCCTGCTATCTCTGCAATGATACTGTTTAAAAGCTTTTTGGGCGTTACTGTTTTTGCAGCGGTATTGTCAGTGGTATGTGCTTTTTCCGGAATGATCTTTTCAGTCCTTGCGGGAACACCGGTAGGATCAACAATTGTTATCGCCGATGTTTGCGCATTCGCCATCACTTCCTTGATAGCAGCAATTAAAGGAGGTGCATGATGAGAAGAAAAATTTTTGCATTAATGCTTATTACAATATTAGGACTCACGGGCTGTTCAGAAGTTGCTGGTACGAATTCCAGAACTTTAGGTGGATCCAAAAGTGTAAATGATGTTTTGGAAGAACAGATGGCAAAAGAGGATGCATCCGGATCGAACGCAGACAATTCCGGTTCGTTCGATTCCGCTACCGGTTCCAATACCGCCGCTACCGGACCTGATACAGCGGTGTCTTCCGCAGCAACATCAATGCATACCGCAGAATATATGGATGATTTTGGGGACACGATCGATCTGACGGGTCAGTCTTCAACCATGACTTATTCAGTAGTTTTCAATATGGTTTTTTATCCGGAGAATTTTGTCGGAAAGACGATCAAGCTCGAAGGCCTTTTTTCGGAAATGTATGTCGAGTCTACAGACAAGCGTTATTTTGCGTGCTTTGTACCTGACGCAGCAGCGTGCTGTGCGCAGGGAGTCGAATTTGAACCTACGGAAGAATATAAATACCCCGATGATTTTCCTAAAGTTGACGATGAGATCATAGTAGAGGGTGTTTTTGATACATATGATGAAGACGGAGAGACGTACTGTACGCTCCGAAATGCTAAATTCACTAAGAAAAATGCTAATTAACAGGGAGTGTCAAACTCTTAATGCAATACCGAGTTCTTCGTGCATTCGTCTTTTGTTTTCATACATACGTTGATCCGCGAGAAGATAAACTTCGTGAGAATCTTTATCCGGACATTCATGCTTGTAAGCGTAGCCTGAGGCTACGCTTCTTTGATATTCCGGATAAAGTGCATTCATGACACTAAGAGCACTGTTCATTCTTCCGATAAGTGCTTCAATATCAAGATCCGAGGCATCTTCAATGATGACAAGGAATTCGTCTCCGCCGATTCTGGCGCAAAGACCAAGCTCTTCAAAAGTATTTGTAAGAACTTTAGCAAAGTCTTTTATGTACTTATCACCTGAGAGGTGTCCGTATTTATCGTTAATAGGCTTAAGTCCGTTAAGATCGATACTGATTATGCAATAGTCGGTTTTTGCCTTATTAAGATCCATAAGAGCTTTATCGGACTTAGCTCTGTTGGATAGATTTGTAAGTCCGTCAGCATAGGCAAGGCGCGACAGTGATGCATACTCCTGCCTCTGCGCGAAAGTCTTTGTAATATACAAAAGATAAAAAGCAATCTGGCAGATTACGAAGAAAAGACATCCGCCTGCAATGGTGACTTTTGCTGTAAGCGATGTTATCTGAGCTCTTTGCGGCCCCAAGATATATACGATCAGATGTATAAATTCGGCAATCGTAAAGATAAACAGACCGATCATCTGTATCATGCCTGCGGAAGAGATGTTTTTCTTACGTATGCTGTTGATCGTATAGTAGATTACAACAATAAAGCCCACAACACAGTCTACATGATACATAGGGAGAGTTGCCCTAAGGTGTATGTTGAAACTAAAGTGCAGGATAAACTGGAAGAAAGGGATCAAGCTGCTGATTATAAAGAATGCGAAAAACAGCTTTTTCTTTTCCGGCTTTTGTATGTAGTAAAGGATTATGTAGCAAAACGGGACTATAAGATACAAAGTAAAATATTCAATCTGCGTTTCGAGCGGAGCATAAACAAAAAGTGATAATACATTGTAATAACTAAGGAGCCATGCCCCCAAGTTGATACACATAAGTGATGAGTAGAGCTGGACTGCAATGTCTGGTATAGCCGTTACAAACAAAAGACTCAACATAAGGAACACGATACCGAAGACAAACAGCGCCATTCCGGCTGCAATAATAAATAGATGTGAGTTGATAAAGTTCATCCTAAGTTCCGGAGTTGAACCAAGTGACGGACCTTCAAGAACGGTAAATGCATCGTTTTCTTCTGCGAGCATTTTGAACGTGATCTGTTTTCCGGCATAATCATTGGGCAGGGTAATAAAATGCATCATTTTTCCGATGAATTTGTCTTCGCGGTACATAGTAAGACCGTATTTGTATATCAGTTCGCCGTCGATAAAGCATTCGAGCGTGGTATATCTGCTTCTGAATGAAATTGCGGGAAATGGTATTTCTCCGAGATCGGGAAGTGTTTTGGACATGAAGATAACATCACCGTGTTTAAGCTTTGAATCCATGACGGTGAATACTTCAGACATCTTAATGTTCTTATAATTATCTGTGTTAATGGTAACGTCCCAGCCTTCATCCATAAACTCTATCGGGTAGTCGGGGTGAATTGCAAAGACATGCTGACAGAGTGAGAAGATAATTACCATTATGAGGATTGAAAGAAGAGTTGCGATAACGCGCTTTTTGGTCAGCATATCACACACCTCCCTTCAGAGCTGCATTCTTCATAAGATCGTCGTACAGACGACCCAGAGATTCGTTGTGATGATTTTTTTTCATGGTATACATGCGCTTATCGGCAAGAAGATATACTGACTGCGCATTTCCTGTAAGCTTCGGCTTAAGAGATTCGCTGCTTGCATAACCCCACGATGCTGAATAACGAAGAACGGGCTCATTTTCGTTTTTTTCTATCATAAGATCGGTGAGAAGTGCCAGTCCGTTTTCTGTTCTGTTGTCATCGACATATGGAAGGATTACGATGAATTCATCTCCGCCCATTCTTCCGATGATGGCTGCGTCAAAAAAGCTCTGTCTGAGTAGATCCGCAAATCCGTTGAGTAGCTCATCTCCCGCAGCATGACCATAGTTGTCGTTGGTGTATTTTAGATAATCAAGGTCAAAGCTGATTATCGTGTATTTTCCTTTTAGACCGGCAAGTGTCAGTTCACACTTGGTTCTGTTAAAAAGCCCGGTGAGAGCATCTGTGTAAGCGAGACCCTCGAGCTGTTTTTTCACCGTCTCTTCGCTTATGTATTCTATACAGTGATAGAAGTAATTAAGAAGAAGACAGATGGAAAAGAGAAGAGCGCCGACGGTCATAAAATCTATATCCGCGTTAATATCTTCCATGCCAAAGTATTTGAAAACATTGTATTTTACGATGTCTATGATAGAGAACAAAAGAGTTACTATAAGTCCGAACAGGAGGACATTTGTGGACATAAATCTTTTGTGTAGATCTTCTTTGTTTGAGATGTGTTTTTTGACCGTATTAACTATGAGTATTGATATTACAAGGACACCCTCGATAATAGAGAGGATGTGAAGCCAGGATACGAATGCACAGATGTGACAGATGTTCAATATGTGCATGATCGCCGTGCCGAAAACGAACAAGGCGTTGAATATAAGAATAATATAGCCAAGATACTTTTGCTCAAGCTGATTGGCGGCAAGCACAAAAGCAAGTATCGTACCCGGTATCATAAACAGGGCAAGATATTCGATAAATGAAAAGATGCCCACTTTGTCTGAAATCTGGGAAAAGAGATCGTTAAAGCACAAAACGTAGATGCCCAGGATAAGAGTTACGAAGGCACTGAATATAATGCTGTAATCATGGAAGTTGTAGAAAATAATATAAGGAGCCAAGATCAACGTCAGGATACCGAAAACGATCATGAAAACACCGACAACAAGAGGGAGTCTGTGTTTTTGCAAAAGAAACATCGATATATCTTCACAGTCACCCAAAGTAATGGGAGTAAAGCCTGAAAAGGCGTTATTCTCATAAGATTTGAAAACTATTCTGATTTCTTTTCCGGCGTAATTGTCGGGAAGAGGAACATAGTTTTGGACTTTGGGGATCATTTTGTTTTTTTCGGCGTATTCTTTTCCGAAAGAATAGATCTTTTTTCCATCCACATAAACATCAACTGTGGAAAGAAAAGAGCGAAAATGAATGGTCGCCGGTTTAAGATCCAGATGGGGAAGAGTGTTTATCAGAGTGATGGTGTCATACTTGTTCATTATGTCAAAGCTTGTGGTTGATAGTTTGTCTACAGAATAGGTGGAATCCCCACGATGAATAGTCCAGCCTTCTTCTAGCTGAACTACGGGATGACGGTTTGGGGTATTGTATTTATCTCCGCCTAAGAAGATAACTGCGGCAGCCGTTATAGCGATCGCCAGGATCGAAAGTACAGCTGCCTGCATCCTTGTTCTTATTTTCAAAGACGCTCCTCCTATGCTATAAGTATAGCTCAAAAGAGAATGCTTTGACAGTATTTAGATAATAAAGAAATGATAATTAGAAATGTCCGTGACTTCCGCCGTGTGAATGACCTGAGCTTGAAGTGTGGATGGAGCTTCCGCCGCCTCCGTGACTTCTGCTTCCGTTTCCACTGTCGGTATTTCTCATGTGGCGAGAGACATGACTTCTGATAAATTGGTCTGTGTGCTTATTGACTATCAGTCCGTCATGCGATCTGTAATCATTGGCGGCAGGCTGTTTGTGCACGGTCTTTAATTGCGAAGCCATAGCCGCTATTGGGAAGATCGAAAGGATGGCACCTATTCCCAAGCTCATTAATAAAAATCTTATGTAATCGGAACGGGTGCGAGGAGCCTTGATCGAGCCGCTCTGCACATCATAAGGTGTTCCCTTTGCATAGAGATCCAGATAATAATCCGAGACTTCAATGTACTTGCAGAAGGCGCCGTGATAATCACCGTTTTTTAGATACGGGAGCATTTTGTCCATCATCATTTCCTGGCCGTAATCGGTGAAGGCTTGGATGGCATCTCCGGAAGTGCTTATAGCCCATTCTCTGTCAGCCATACTGAGCATGAAAAGAGCACCGCTTTCGTTGTAGTCCGCACCAAAGCCGTTGTAATCAAAATAATCATCGGCGAAATCCTGGATGGGACCGGTGTGAGAAGGAGTTGTAAGGATACAGATATTACTTCCCCTGTTTTCACTCAGTGTGTCCAGCTTAGCCAGAATATCTTTTTCCTCATCGGGAGAAAGAAGATCGGCATTATCCAGAAGTCTTGGCTTTTGCCTTGAGCTCGGAACGTTGTAGCTGTCCCATAGATCCGATGAAGAAGCGCATACGGGTGCTACACATAAAAAGCTCAGAAAAGTCACCGACAATGCTGTTATAAGTAATTTTCTTAAGTGTATGTGTTTTCTCATATTGATAATTGTTCCGTTATCTATCAGAATACGAAAGCCATGAAGAAGAAAACGATCAATGAGGCAACAAGTGTTATAGGGATATAGTACTTAAGTGCCTGCGTCATGCTAAACGGAAGGTCTCCGACAAACTTGCCGTTTTGTCCGTTCATGGCGAAGATAAAGTTCTTGTCATTCCATGTGGTGCTAAGCATATAAACAGGATAGAGCGCATATTTGTGCGACGATGTAACGGTTCCGAAGTTCTCTGAAAGAGTTCTTACGGAAGCATAACCTGATACCGTACGTCTGAAATCTGCTGCTGTTGTGGCATCCATTCTTTTAAATGCATGTGGTTGACATTCCAAGGCATCAACATTGTATTTATTGGCAAAAAAGCCGGCGAGATAGCCCATGTTAAAAGGAACCATTTTGTTGTAATCAAACGGTTCAAGCGATTCCATAAGATCATCGGGCATTTCTCTGGATCCGTCAGCGGGGACTCTTTCAAAAGACTCCGTTCCTGCTCTGAATACGCTGTAGTACTTGGTCTCCCTATAGTTATAGGTTGCATCGCTCCAAGTTCTTACTTTGGTAGCCTCATATTCTCCCATAAAGCTTTCTTTTGCATCAAAAAGCCAAAAGGGTACATATACACCCTTTATCTCATCAATGTGATTCTTTTCAAGGAAAACCTTGGGAACAAGCTTTTTTGATTTAACGTACTTGGTGTAAGTAGCGATGGCATCGTCCTTGGTCTTCTGAAAAGGTATGATGTAGTCAGGCTTGAATTCACCGGTGAACTTTTCTTTTACAACGATATTGTTGTTACAGAAGGGACATTTGGTTGATCCAAGAGACTCTGTTGCAAGTATTTCACCTCCGCAGGAACCGCAAGAGTATATATACATGGGTTCGCTTGAAGCATTGGCCTGTCCGGAAGAAGAGTCGTCGACAGCTTCTCCCTGTGAGGATGAGTTATGGTTGGCAACATAGTCTTTTACATCAAATTCCGAATCACAATATGGGCATTTGAGCTTTTGTGTATGCGGATTAAATTCCATTGCCCCGCCACAGGCGGGGCACTCATATTCTTGTAAAGCCATATTATCCTCTATGATCAGTTGGCGGGTCTGGGTGATCCGCAGTTAGGGCAGAAGTTACCCGTGTTAACGTTACCGCATGAGCATGTCCATGTTCCGGCGTTCTGCTGGGGAGCTGCCTGAGCGGCGCCCATGTTAAACAACTGATTGGGGTTCATTCCGCCTGCCTGCTGAGCCATGTTCATTCCGGCGAAGGCCATCATGGGACCTGCAGAAGTGTTCTTGGCTGCATCCTGCATAGCCTGAGCCTGTGCGCTTGCAAGCGTAGCTGCTGCCATATTGGGATTGCGAAGAGCGCCTGCTTTCTGGAGCTCTTTGATAGTCTTTTCGTCTTCTTCGTCAGCTACTACAGAGCTTACACCGAAGCTTGAGATCTTGATTCCGTAGAAGTCATCCCATTTATCGGAAAGAACTTCGTTTAATGCATTGGCAATTTCGTTTGTGTGTCCGGGAAGAGCGCTGTAACGGATTCCCATCTCGGATATCTTTGCAAATGCAGGCTGAAGAGCTGTAAGAAGCTCGCTCTTAAGCTGAGATTCGATCTGATCTTTTTTGAAATCTCCCGATACATTTCCGCAGATGTTCTTATAAAAAAGAACGGGATCGATGACACGATAGCTGAACTCGCCGTGACACTTGATGCTTACATCCATATCAAGGCCGATGTTTGTATCAACTACGCGGAAAGGAATCGGATTAACCGTTCCGTACTTGTTTCCGAGAATCTCTTTTGTATTTATGAAATAAACTCTCTGGTCCTTGGCTGCGTCGCCGCCGAAACCGAGTCTTTTGCCGAACTGCTTAAAGCTGTTAACGATAGCTTCTCCCAGGTCTCCGTAGAAGATAGAAGGTTCGCTTGACGTGTCATAAACGAATTCTCCTGCTTCTGCGCAGATCTCCGTGATCTGTCCCTGATCCACAAGGATCATGCACTGACCTTCGTTGACTGCAATGATCGAACCGTCAGAGATGACATTATCATTGCCTTTCTTATTTGATCCTCTGCCTGCCTTCTTTTCGCCCTTTGTAAGAAGAGTGTCATTTGAAAGTGCAGGACAGTAAAAGTATTCCCTCCATTGATCTGCGAGCACGCTTCCGCCTGCTGCCATTGCTGCTTGAATAAGCCCCATAACTATCTCCTTTCATAACCTAAAAAAATTGGTCAAACTTTAAATAAACTAGGTAATATCTATTTTCGCACATTTGTATCTAAAAAACCATAACGGGGCAAAAATTTCCGACCTTTGTGATATCATTATGTTTAGTGGGTGGAGATGCCGTGAAAAAGATAAAAATAAAGATAAATTACAAAGGAAAAATTCATAATATAGAGACCGTCAGAGGTAAGCTCCTTAGGGATGTTCTGGAGGCGGAAGGAATTTCTTATCTTTTCCCGTGCGGAGGAAACGGAAGGTGCGGGAAATGCAAGGTGAGGTTTGTGACGGGAGCGCCGAGACTAACGTCTGCGGACAGTACTTATATTTCGGAAAAAGAGCTTTCGGATGGCTATAGACTTCTGTGCAGGTGCGTGCTTGACAGAGACTGCGAAGTAAACGTTCCGGGCGGCGTAGATGAAGAAAGTATAGTGGCGCAGAACGTTGATACCGGAGTATTCAGCGCTGCCGGTGGAAAAAACAAATACGGAATTGCCGTTGATATCGGAACTACAACGATCGCGGCGGCACTTCTTGGAATAGCAGGGAACGGCGAGGTCACTGTTATTAAGACAGGATCGACGATCAATCATCAGAGGCAGTATGGTGACGATGTAATATCAAGAATTGCTTATGCTTCCGATGAAGCGGGGCTTAAAAAGCTAAATGAGATCGTCACGGCCGATGTGAAAGAGCTTGTAAATGAACTGAGAAAAGACATTGCTCAAAATGTTGATCTGCTTGTTATAGCGGGTAACACGACTATGCTTCATATATTCAGAAACATAAGCGTAGAGAGTCTTGGAAGATACCCATATAAGACAACGAATCTTGAGATCGAGCAATGTGATTTTTATGGTATAAAAACAGTTTTGATGCCTGGATTTACGGCATTTGTAGGGGCCGATATTTTATCCGGCGTATATTATACGGAGCTGATGAAGAAGGGTGAAAAGAGGCTTCTTCTCGATCTTGGTACCAACGGTGAGATGGCTTATTATGACGGAAGTAAGCTTAAGATATGCTCAACTGCGGCAGGCCCCGTGTTTGAGGGTGGAACGATCGAGTGCGGAGTAGCTTCAGTTCCGGGTGCGATATCGCATATTAAGATCAGTGACGATCTTAAAACAAGCTATGAAACCATAGGAGACAAGGCTCCGATAGGTCTTTGCGGAACCGGAGTTATGGAGGCTGTGGCGGAGCTTGTAAGAGTAGGTGTGATATCATCGGATGGTCTTCTTTCGGACGAGTTTTTTGAAGATGGTTTTTCTTTTACAAAAGACGGAAAGGTAAGGCTCACGCAGGGAGATATAAGAAACATTCAACTTGCGAAGGCTGCCGTTAACTCCGGAATAAGGCAGCTTCTTGACGGAGAGGTGCCTGATAAAGTCTTTATTTCAGGGGGCTTTGGAACCAATATTGATTACGAAGCAATAACACCGCTTAAGATGTTTCCGGGTTCGATCAGAGGGAACTGCGAAGGCGTAGGAAATACATCTCTTAAAGGAGCGCTTAAGTTCCTTTCGGCTGCGCTTTACGGAGAGAAGAATGAAGCGGAAGAGACAGCTCTTTTGAGCGAGATAAAAGATTCTGCAAGCGAACTGATCCTTGCAAATAAAGATGATTTTGATGATACTTTTGTGGAAGCGATGTATTTTTGATCTCGGAGGTTTATTATGATAGATGACAGATGGGTGTTTTATAAGGATGTTGATGCGCAGGATATGGGCGGCGGAGTTACAAGACGCGTGCTTGCCTACAGCAAAGACCTTATGTGTGTCGAGAATTCTTTTGAAAAGGGCGCGATAGGCGCATTGCACCATCATCCGCATACGCAGATAACTTATGTTGTGAGTGGCGAGTTTGAATTTGAGATTGACGGTGTCAGGAAGGTAGTAAGAGCGGGAGACAGCATGCTCAAGACAAATGATGTGGTGCATGGTTGTGTCTGCCTGGAAAAAGGAGTTCTTCTTGATATCTTTAATCCAATGAGAGAGGATTTTGTATGATCTGTGATACTTGTGCCAATTATGTTTATGACGAGGATTGGGAATGCTATACCTGCATGGTAAATATGGACGAGGATGACTACGCAAGATTTATGAGCTGCGGGGCCAAAGAGTGTCCGTATTATCAGGACGATGATGAATACAAGGTTGTAAGGCACCAGATGTAAGGGGATGGGTATGAAGATAGTATTAAAGCACCTCACCAAGAAATTTCCGAACAGAAACAAGAAGATAAAAGATGAGGTCATTGCGGTAAATGATTTTGATTTTGAAATAGAGGGCGGCAAGCTTATAGGCCTTTTGGGACCTTCGGGCTGCGGCAAGAGTACTGCGCTCAATCTTATCTGCGGTCTTGAGAAGCCTACAGAGGGACAGATATTTTTTGACGATATCGATGTTACAAATCTTCCTCCCGAAAACAGGGGAGTGGGACTTGTATTCCAGAACTATGCGCTTTATCCGCATCTTACGGTGCGCGAGAATATAAGATTTCCGCTTGAGAATCTGCGCGGTAAAGACAAGCTTTCCAAGGAAGAAATGGAAAAAAGAGTGCAGGAGGCGGCTGCGCTTGTGCAGATAACGGAGCTTCTGGACAGGAGACCTTCCGAGATGTCGGGTGGTCAGCAGCAGAGAGTTGCGATAGCAAGAGCACTTGTTAAGATGCCGAGAGTTCTTTTGCTTGATGAGCCTTTATCCAATCTTGATGCAAGACTTCGTCTTCAGACCAGGGAGGAGCTTAAGAGGATTCAGGTGGAGACCGGCATTACGACGGTTTTTGTAACTCACGATCAGGAAGAAGCGATGAGTATTTCCGACACTATCGTAGTTATGAAAGACGGAGTGCTTCAGCAGATGGGTAAGCCGCAGGAAATATACGATGAGCCTGTGAATCTTTTTGTTGCCAAGTTTCTTGGAACGCCGCAGATCAATGTATTTGAAGGAAAAATAGAAGGCGGCAAGGTCTATATAGATGATAAGGCTGTTCTTGATGTTTCGGGTGTCAGCGACAGGGATGTTTATGTTGCGATAAGACCGGAAGGCTTTATTGTGGACAAAAACGGTGCTCTTACCTGCAAATTTATAAACAGAGAAGTAATGGGCAGAGATACCAGCGTTGTTGCATTACATGATAAGTTTTTGGGAGATAACATCAGAGCGATCATTCCATCCGAAGAGGCGGTAGACCATGAGGACGGAACGGTATCGTTTTCTTTAAAACCATTTAAAGTGCGCCTTTTTGACAAGGCTACCGAGGAGAGGATAAAGCTATGAAAAAGAATCTGACCGCATGGCTGTGTCTTCTTCCGGCTTTGCTATTTCTTTTGATATTTATGGTATATCCGCTTGTTGATGTACTTATTTACTCCTTCGAAGAGGGGTACAATTTTGCATCCGGAAAATTCTGGGGAACGGGTTTTTACAACTATTCCTATGTTCTTCACGATCCTTATTTTATTCAGGCGCTGAAAAATACTTTTATAATTGTAATTATCACGGTTCCCTTATCTACGGGAATCGCTCTTTTGATCTCTCTTGAGCTAAGTTCGATCAAGGTTTTGAGAGATTTTTTCCAGACGGTTTATTTTCTTCCGTATGTCACCAACACGTTGGCGGTCGGTCTTGTTTTCATGATCCTGTTCAAAAAAACAGCATACTCGGATGGGCTTATTTCGCTGCTGATTCAGTTCTTCGGAGGTCCGTCTGTTGATTTTATCTCGGGTCCGTACTGGGCTAAGATGTTTGTTATGTGCTTCTATACGATATGGATCGTGCTTCCGTTTAAGATACTGATTCTTACGGCTGCGCTTGCATCGGTCAATCCGATGTACTACAAGGCTGCGCAGGTTGACGCAACGCCAAAGTGGAGAGTGTTCTACAAGATCACACTTCCTATGATATCGCCGATGGTCTTTTATCTGGTGATCACCGGATTTATCGGGGCGTTTAAAGCATACAGCGATGAGGTTGCTCTCTTCGGAACGGATCTTAATGCTGCGGGAATGAACACGATAGTGGGCTATGTGTATGACATGCTCTACGGAAACAGCGGAGGGTATCCTTCCTACGCATCTGCGGCAGCACTCATTCTTTTTACAATAGTATTTACGATAACTACCATAAATCTTATGGTCAGCAAAAAGACGGTTTATTACAGCTGATTGTCTGAAAGGTTTTAAAGGTATTATATGAACGAATCGGAGAATAGAAAAATTGAAATAAGGTCAGCCGTGCAAAAGAGACTGGGAAAGATCGGAACGCATCTGTTTCTGTCTCTTTGGGGAATTATTGTCCTTTTTCCGTTTTATTGGATGATCCTTACTTCGGTAAAAAGTTACGGCTCATACAATTCCGAGTATGTCCCTAAGTTTATTACTTTAGCGCCCACTATGGATAACTATATAACGGCATTTACCGCTGTTCCGCTTGCAAGGTATTTTTTCAATACATTTGTATTTACTGTGGTCACAACTGCGATAATGATGTTTGTTGTTATCCTTTCGGCGTTTGCGTTTGCAAGGCTTGATTTTAAGGGAAAAGATATTTTGTTTTCGATGTTTCTTTCTCTTATGATGATCCCCAATGAGCTTGTTATCATCACGAATTTCGTTACGATCACAAACCTTGATCTCAGAAATACATTCCTTGGACTTATACTTCCTTCCGTAACTTCGGTCTTCTATATTTATCTGTTAAAAGAGAATTTTGAGCAGATTCCCGAGGAATTGTATAAGGCGGCTAAGGTCGACGGGACTTCCGATTTCAGATATCTTTGGAAGGTCATGCTTCCTATATCCAAACCTACGATAATTACCATAATAATATTAAAGGTCATTGAGTGCTGGAACTCGTATGTCTGGCCGAGACTTATAACCGATGATTCCAATTATTTCCTTGTTTCCAATGGTATTCAGGAGATCAGAGAGAACGGATTCGGAAGAGAGAATGTTCCTGCTATGATGGCGGCGGTTGTTGTTATCTCGGTTCCCTTGGTTGTACTTTTTTTGATCTTCAGACGCAAGATCATGGCAGGCGTTGCAAGGGGCGGAACAAAGGGCTGAGATAACACGGCGAGGATAAAGATGAAAGCATTAAAGAAGATAATTACATTCATATGCATATCGGTGCTTCTGACAGGTTGCCACGGAGCAAGGGAATCTGCGGAATTTGATATTCCCGGTGAACTTGATGAATCCAAAAAGATAGAGCTTACCTTTTGGGCCAAGAACGACACCAATGTAAATCAGACAAGAATATATTCGAAAGCGATCGATGACTTTGAAAAGCTATATCCGAATATAACCGTAAATGTCAGATTTTATACCGACTACGGCAAGATATATAACGATGTCATCACCAATATTTCAACGGGAACAACTCCGAATGTATGCATTACATATCCGGATCACATTGCGACGTATCTGACCGGTAACAACACGGTACTTTCTTTGGATGAGCTTTTTGAGGACGAGAAATACGGACTTGGCGGTTCGGAGCTTAAGTTTGACTCGCCCAAAAAAGAGGAGATAGTTCCTGAGTTTCTTTCCGAGTGTATGATAGGCGATAAGCATTACGCCATTCCGTATATGAGATCTACCGAAGCCTGCTATGTAAATGAGACATATGTGAAGAAGCTTGGATACGAGCTTCCCGAAACTCTTACATGGGATTTTGTGTGGGAGGTTTCCGAGGCTGCGATGGAGAAGAATGCAGACGGAACGTTTGCGGTCAATGGGCAGCAGGTTATGATCCCGTTTATCTATAAGTCTACGGATAACATGATGATACAGAGTCTTAAGCAGCTTGGCGCCGGCTATTCGGATACAGACGGCAATATCCTTCTTTTTAACAATGATACAAAAGAGGTTCTTAAGACTATCGCCGACCACGTAAAAACCGGTGCTTTTTCAACCTTTAAAGTATCAGGTTATCCCGCTAATTTCCTAAATGCGGGACAGTGTATCTTTGCGGTCGATTCAACGGCGGGAGCTTCCTGGATGGGATCCGATGCGCCGCTTGTTGATATCGCAAAAGAAAAGATGGTCGATTTTGATACAAGAGTAATGACAATCCCGCAGTATGATCCCGAGAATCCATGTATGATCTCACAGGGACCTTCTATATGCGTATTTAACAAGCAGGATCCGCAGGTTGTTCTGGCATCGTGGATCTTTGCACAATATCTTTTGACCAATGATGTTCAGATAGCTTATTCCAAAACGGAGGGCTATGTACCTGTTACGAGCAAGGCACAGAATGCTCCTGAATATAAAGATTATCTTGGTAAAAAAGGTAGCGACAACAATGAGCATTACAAAGTTAAGATAGATGCTGCGGAGCTTTTGATGGCCAATACGGGAAATACCTTTGTGACGCCTGTTTTTAACGGATCGGCTTCTGTGCGAGATGCTTCGGGACAGCTTATCGAGAACGTGGTTAAGTCCGTAAGGCGTAAAAAGACAGTGGATGATGCCTATATTGATGGGCTCTACAAGGATGTAAGATCTTTGTATCATCTTGACCGGGGAGCGGGTGGAGAAAGTCTCGGAGGAAAAGCCGAACTCGGAAAACTTCCGGCCGCTTCGGTAATTCTTTTGACCGCTATTGTTCTTGCTTGGGTGATGATCGGCGGATATGCCGTTTTTGACAAGGTTTCTTCACGGAAAAAGAAATAACGGATATATGCAAGGTTGTTACTTAAATAAGTGTTTTTATTTTTTATATAATCTAGTATAATTTCATTGTTTGAAAGACACGGCGTGACGCAACGCAGATGAGCGCATGCACGAACAGGGAGGAATATTATGAAAAAAACATTGGCACTTGTTTTGGTAATGGGTCTGGCTGTTTCAATGATCGGATGCACGCCCAAGAAGGCAGAGCAGACAGCAGAGACCGCCGGCGAAGCCGCTTCTGAGGCAGTAGAGGCTGCAAGCGAAGCAGTATCTGTAGTAACGGAAACTTTTGAGGATGTTAAGTCGGAAGGCGTTATGACATACGCAGAGTATGCCGCAGCCGAAATTGACAGTGAAGTTGTCGTTGAGACTTATGTACAGGCCAAGCAGTCATGGTGGGAAGATAAGGCAACTGTTTATACACAGGATCAGGACGGCGCTTATTTCCTTTATGAGATGGCTTGCTCCGAGGAGGATTATGCTAAGCTTACTCCCGGAACCAAGATCAAGGTTACAGGCTACAAGTCAGAGTGGGAAGGCGAAGTAGAGATCTCAGACGCAACATTCGAGATCGAGGAAGGCAACTATGTTGCTCCCGCGCAGGATGTAACAGCACTTCTCGGAACAGATGAGCTTATTGAAAATCAGAACAAGTTCGTTGCATTTAAGGGCATGACGGTTGAGGCTTCAACTGATGCAAACGGCAACGAGGTTGCTTATCTTTATAAGTGGGACGGCTCAGGTGAGCAGGGTGATGATCTTTACTTCAATGTTTCAATTGATGGAAAGACATACAATTTCACGGTTGAGTCTTACCTTTGCGACAAGGATTCAGATGTATACAAGGCTGTAGAAGGTCTTGAGATCGGACAGACAGTAGATCTTGAAGGATTCCTTTACTGGTATCAGGGAGTTAACCCTCATATCACAAAGGTAATCGTGAAGTAATAGACGGAGATATTATGCAGGGACCCAAGATTACAAAAGAATGCGTAGAGCTTGTTACTGACAAAAAGTTCTTACGAGTATTTGATCTAAAGCACACAGAGGGAAAGCATTATTATGACGCGACCAGAAGATCGCAGGACAATCTGGTTGCTACCAAGACAGAGGAAGAGTTTAAGTCGATGCTTCCGGATGCGGTCAGCTGCGTGGTTATATGCAATAAAACAGGCGAAGAGCCGAAGCTTCTTTTGTCATATGAATACAGATATCCTACGGGAAGATTTCTTTTGAGCGTGCCCGCAGGACTTCTTGATCCAGAAGATGCTAATGCGAAACATCCGATACTCACAACTGCGATAAGGGAGATTCATGAAGAGACGGGAATTGTTGTTGACGAGAATAAGGATGAGCTTAAGGTCATAAATCCGCTTCTTTTCAGCACGCCCGGGATGACGGATGAGAGCAATGCTCTTGTGTGCGTTGTGCTTAACGATCATGATCTTTCGCTTCTTACGCAGGACGGAGCCGAGGGGCAGGAATGCTTTGACGGGTTCTCTCTTATAACCAAAGACGAAGCGAAGAAGATACTTAAGGACGGAGTCGATGGCAGAGGGCATTTTTATTCTGTATATACTTGGGCGGCGCTTATGTATTTTTCGCTTGATATGTGGAAATAATAGGATTAATCATTATAAGAATTGAGGTGCAAAAAATTGTACTTCAATTCTTATTTTTTTCTGATAATTGCCGATATATTATTTAGAAACGAAAAGGCAGGGAAGCCATGTGCATTTTTTCGGGAAGCCGAAGGAAAATGCACTTGCAAGAGTAATCTTGAGAAATGGAGGGAACCATGAGTAATATATCTGAAGTATCGGCAGGAATAGCCGGAACGTATGACGCTGCGCAGGCAGCAAAGACTGAGAAGTCTACCGGAAATTACGGAAAGACCATCGGTAAGGCAAAACTCTCTGAAGAGGGCGCGAAGTACTACGAAGAGCTTAAAAAGAAATTCTCCGGAATGGATTTTGTTCTTGTAAGTAAGGATATGAAAGACTATGCCAAGCAGAACGCAAGCTCTTTCGGAAACGCCAACAGGATGGTTGTCCTTATCGATGAGGAAAAGATAGAGAGAATGGCGACGGATGAAGAATACCGCGCCAAGTATGAAGGTCTCATTGCCAATGCTCAGAGCAAGATGCCTGAGCTCAAGTCTATCATGGAGAACAAGAGCAATGTAAAGACCATCGGAATGCAGGTTGAAGACAACGGAACAGCATCTTTCTTTGCGGTAATGCGTAAGTCTTCGCAGGAGATGACAGAGAAGCTCGCAGAGAAAAGAGCTGAGAAGAAGGCGGAAGAGAAGGCTGAGGCCAAGAAGGAAGCCAAGAAAGAGCAGGCTGAAAAGCTTCAGGAAAAAGCTGCGGAGAGTGCCGTTGAAGATGAGGAGGATTATGTAATCCTCATGGCGAGTTCGGTGGAAGAGCTCGTAAAGAAGATAGATGATTACAATTTCAACATGAGGGCAGACACAGTACAGACACCTTATGAGAAGACCATAGGACAGACAATAGATTATAAGGGATGATCCCGATATGATAAAGAAAACGCCTCGGCATAAAGCCGGGGCGTTATATGTTGTACAAACCTGTGATTGTATTATTGGCATCTCAAGAATTAAGGCTTGAAAGAAACTGCTTGGTTCGCTCTTCTTTGGGATTACTTATAAGCTCTTTGGCAGGACCTTGTTCAAGGATGATGCCGTCGTCCATGAAGAGTGCTATATCCGCTACGTCTCTTGCAAAGCTCATCTCGTGAGTTACGATGATCATAGTTGTGTGGCGGCTTGCGAGCTCCCTGATAACCCTGAGTACTTCTCCCGTAAGCTCGGGATCAAGGGCTGAAGTGGGCTCGTCAAAGCACAGAATATCAGGCTCCAGAGCCAAGGCTATTGCGATCGCTACTCTTTGTTGCTGACCGCCTGAGAGCTGGTGAGGGTAATTGTCCATTCTGTCAGACAGCCCCATCTGTGCCAAAAGCTCTTTTCCGTGTTCTATGATCTTGTCCTTTTGGGAAGCGTCGGCCTCCATAAGCGGGGCAAGAGTGACGTTCTCAAGGGCAGTATACTGAGGGAAAAGATTGAACTGCTGGAAAACAAGTCCGAAGTGTAGCCTGTTCTTCCTGAGCTGCTCGGGATTTGTGACAGGACTTGCTCCGTCAAAGATCTGTTGTCCTCTGACGAATATGGTTCCTTCATCCGGAGTCTCAAGAAAGTTCAGGATGCGGAGAAGCGTAGTCTTACCGCTTCCCGAGGAGCCGATGATCGACATGGTCTGTCCTTCTTCCAGATCAAAGCTTATTCCCTTTAAAACTTCAGTATTTTCAAATGTCTTTTTTATATTCTTAACTTCTAAAATTGGCATAATGTGCACCGGTCTTTCATTATCTGAAATAGCTCAGTTTCTTTTCAATACGGTCAAACAGTACGGTCAACAGGCCGCTGAATATCAGGTAGAATGCACCTGTATAGAACAAGGGCCAGATAATTCCGTTGCTCTTTATAAAGGCCTGTCCGTTCCATATTATCTCGTAGACCGCGATAACTCTGGCAAGTGAAGTGTCTTTTACCAGGGTGATTATCTCGTTGGAGATGGGCGGAACGATCCTCTTTACAAGCTGAAGCAAAATGACCTTGAAGAAGATCTGCTTATCGGTCATACCAAGAACCTTGCCGGCCTCATATTGTCCCACGGGAATCGACTGTATGCCGCCTCTGTAAATCTCTGAGAAGTAACAGGCATAGTTGAACACAAAGGCTACGAGAGCAGCGATAAACCTACCCGAGGTCTCGGAGCCCCAGACATTTACGCCGAGGAAGATCCCGGGGCCGTAATAGATGATCAGAAGCTGGAGCATCAGCGGCGTTCCGCGCACGACCCAGATAATGAATCTAATAGGATATCTAATTATTTTTGCTTTGCTCATAGAGCCAAAGCAAATGAGAAGTCCCAGCGGCAGGGCAAAGACCTGTGTAAGGAAAAAGAGTTTCAGGGTCTCTAAAAATCCTACCAGAAGGGATGAAGTAACGGTAAAAAACATCAGCTCAAACCTACTCCTGTCTTATATTATGGGGCGATAACGGCGTCCTGAACACCGTATGTTGTTGCGATGGACTGTGTTGTGCCGTCCTTGTAGTACTCAGAAAGCTTGTCGTTTATGTATGCGGCGAGATCTGAACCCTTACGGCAACCGATACCGTATTCCTCTTTGGTCAGTTCAACTGTGTGTGTAAGCTTAGGATAGCTTGTGCCTTCGCCGATCATAGCGCCTGCCATGAGAAGGTCGATGATGCAAGCCTGAGATGTTCCCGCATCAACTTCCATAACGGCGTCAGCCTGAGATGTAAGAGATGTGTAGTTGTATCCGTTATCCTTAGCTGCCGCTTCTCCTGCAGATCCGGATTCTACCGCGAAAGACAAACCGGAAAGTGAAGCCGCATCCTTGTACTGATCGGCAATATCAGAAGGAACGACAACAACCTGTGCATTATTGAGGTAAGGATTGGTGCATTCCATGGAATTCTTAACTTCGTCGGTAAGAGTCATTCCGTTCCATATAACGTCAACGGATTTGTTTTTGAGCTCAAGGATCTTGTTGTCCCAGTCAATTTCAACGAATTCTACGTTAACCCCCAAAGAATCGCCGACCTTTTTGGCAAGATCAGCATCGAAACCGATCCATTCGCCTGAATCATCCTTATAATCCATGGGAGCAAAATCTGTAATGCCAACGATCAATGTTCCCTTTCCCTTAATGTAGTCAACGTCGCTTTCGGGAGCTTTGGAGCCGCAGGCTGTAAGTCCCAACATGGTTGTAAGCAATAATGTTGCAAGTATTCTCTTTTTCATAAGTCCTCTCTCATTCTTCTAAAATAGTGGATTAAAATTGATATATCGACATTTAATACTTTATCACGTTACCATGCGGAATTGCAAGGCTCAAAAATAATTTTGAAAAAAGTGAAGATTTTTTTATTGCTGCTTCGTTATATTATATGTAGGACATGTCACAGAAAAAAGAAGGTGGGGAAAATCGATTCTAAGGAAAAGTTAATAGAGCTCATGGCGAAGTACAAGAATCTGGTTTTCTCTTTGTGCATAAAGATGACCGGTGATTATTTCGCCGCGGAAGATATCACTCAGGAAGCTTTTATTTCGGCATATGAACATCTAAGTGATTTTGACGGAAAAAATGAAAAAGCCTGGCTGTGCAGGATTGCGAGTAATAAATGTGTTGATTATCTTAAGGCCGCAGAAAGAAGGACGGCACCAACAGAAGATGCTCAAATGCCTGTGAAAAACGGAACGAGAGAAGGCCCGGAGGAAGAGGTTTCAAAAAGAGATGTTATAAACAGGGTAGAAGAAAAATGCAACGATCTTCCGAACGGATATGCCAATATAGCCAATATGTATTTCATCAAAGGCTTAAAGGCGGCGGAGATTTCAGAGAAACTCGGGATTCCGCTTAAAACGACCCAGACCAAGATATACAGAGCACGGGAGATGCTAAGGAAAAACATAAGAAAGGAGGACCTGCTTGCATGAATGAATTTAATGAATATTTATCTGATGAAGAACTAAATAAGCTTATCGATGAAATAGAACAAGAAGGCGAGACGGTTGCTCCTTACAGCATTGAAGAAACTGTGCTTTCCTATGTGGATAAGAAACGAGAAAAGAAAACAACAAAGATAAGCTACTATGTTTATTGCATGAAGGTTTCGGTATCTATAGCAGCTGCGATCCTGATGATGGTTCTTTTACCTTATTTTAAAAATAACGGAACGAGCCTTCCGTCAAAGAAAGATGTTATGGAGCAGGAGGCTTCGATAAGTAAAGAGGAACTTCTTTCTCGAGAGGTTATCAGTTCGAGGGAAGAAACACTAAACAAACGGACGGAAAAAGACAGGATAGAAGAAATGAAGTTAATAATACATTCTAAAATAGAAGAGATATCTGAATAAAAGGGAGGATCAAGATAATGGAGATCAAGAAAAAGAATAAGTTTTTTACATTTATATTTTCGTTTATCCCCGGTGCTGTTGAGATGTACATGGGACTTATGAAGAACGGATTCAGTATTATGGGATGCTTTGCGCTTCCTTTTGCACTGTGCACCGTCTTTCCGTATTTTCTTCAAGGGGTGTTTATGGCATTTATGTTATTGATCTGGTTTTATGCTTTTTTCCATGCATGGAACGTGTTTTCCTTAAGCCCCGAAAAGCTTGCGGGGTTAGAGGATAAGTATATTTGGGAGGAGTTTGAATTCAAAGGCAAATTAAAGCTTCCCGAGGGCGCGGTGCGCAAGTATATGCCGATTGTACTGATCATATGGGGGCTTTCAATGATATGGTCATATATATCAAGGATTGTTTTCCGAATTATTCCAGACGAAATGTGGGACAATCTGTATTCTCTTATAAATGATGTACCGGAGGTTGTTGTTGCGATTCTTTTGATCGTGATAGGAATACGCCTGATAAGGGGAAAGAAAAAAGAGCTTGAAGCTGAAACTACTGAGGATGTTACTCCCGTAAACATGATAGCAGAAGGAACTAAGGAGGAATAAATGGAAAAGAGTATAAGACTTCACAGAGTTGGGGCGATAACGGCAGGAATTGCCATGATCGCGTTCGGAGCGGCTTTTGTATGTCATCTTTTCTTTGGTGAAATAAGCTATGAATTCATATTTCATATGTGGCCGCTTTTGCTCATAGGGCTTGGTGTTGAGCTTCTCGTCTCCAACTTTGGCAATGACAATATTGTTTATGATAAGGGGGCGATCTTCCTTATGATCATCATGGCGATATTTGCCATGGGCATGGCTTGCGCGGACATGCTTTTTCAAGAATACAAGGCAGGACTCTTGTCATTCATGATATGTTTCCGTACAGGAATGTTTTGGTAATAAAAAGCGACAGTTGAATCCTTAATATAAAGGCTTCACTGTCGCTTTTGCTTCTCATAGAAAACGGAGTTGAGGGGATTTGAACCCCTGCGCCGGCAAAACCGACCTACCGGATTTCGAATCCGGACCCTTCAACCACTTGGGTACAACTCCTTGGCGCTTTGGCAATCCCCAAGCGTTTTTTATTATACTTTGTTATATGGTGCTCGTCAATGCGTATTACTTGGCATTAAACTCATTATTTTGTATAATTACTAGTAGTATGCGTTTAACCAAAAAAGGAATCCAAAGGAGGACTTTTCACATGATGAGAATTGGTATGCTGACAAGTGGTGGTGACTGTCAGGCGTTGAATGCAGCTATGCGCGGAGTTGTAAAATGTATCGCGAATAGCGGTGAAGAAGTAGAATTCTACGGCTTTTTAAATGGCTACAGAGGACTTATCTACAGTGATTTCCGCATGCTGACATCTCGTGATTTTTCCGGAATCCTTACCAAGGGCGGAACGATACTTGGAAGTTCGAGAACTCCTTTTAAGACGATCAAGGATCCTGATGAGAACGGCCTCGATAAGGTTGAAGCAATGAAGCAGAACTATTATAAGCTTAAGCTTGATTGCCTGGTTGTTCTTGGAGGTAACGGTTCTCAGAAAACTGCGAATCTGCTCTCTCAGGAGGGACTTAACATCGTGTCGCTTCCAAAGACCATAGACAACGATCTTTGGGGAACGGATATGACATTTGGTTTCCAGAGTGCGGTTGATGTCGCTACGGGAGTAATTGACAACATACATACTACCGCGGATTCTCACGGCAGAGTATTTATTATTGAAGTAATGGGACATAAGGTTGGATGGCTTACGCTTAACGCGGGAATCGCGGGCGGCGCAGACGTTGTCCTTATTCCTGAGATTCCTTATGATATTGATAAGGTTTGCGAAGCAATCGAAGGAAGAGACAAGAAGGGCAGCAGATTTACGATCATAGCTGTCGCTGAAGGCGCTATTTCCAAGAAAGACGCTAAGCTTTCCAAGAAAGAATACAAGGAAAAGGTGGAGAAGCGTAAATATCCATCAGTTTCTTATGAAATTGCAGAAGCTATACAGAAGCGTACCGGACATGAAGTAAGAGTGACTGTCCCCGGTCACATGCAGAGGGGCGGAGCACCCGATCCGTACGACAGAGTCTTTGCATCAAGACTCGGAGCAGAGGCAGGGCGCCTTGTCCTTAAAAAGGAATACGGCTACATGGTTGCCTATAAAAACAGAGAGATCGTAAAAGTGCCGCTTAGCGAGATCGCCGGCAAGCTTAAATACGTATCTCCCGATGCAAGTATTATAAAAGAAGCCAAGATGCTTGGTGTATGCTTTGGGGACTGATGCATACAATAAGAATATAGTTTTGGTGGCGGAGTAGTTTTTCAGATGAGTTATGTTGCGTTATACAGAAAGTTCAGACCGCCTGTTTTTGAGGATGTTAAGGGTCAGGACCATATAATAACCACTTTAAAGAATCAAATAAAATCTGACAGAGTCGGACATGCTTACCTGTTCTGCGGAACCCGCGGAACAGGTAAGACTTCTGTTGCCAAGATTCTGGCAAGAGCGGTCAACTGTGAGCATCCCGTTGACGGCAGCCCTTGCGGAGAGTGCGAGATGTGTAAGGCAATCGCAGCAGGCAACAGTATGAATGTTATAGAGATAGACGCTGCATCCAACAACGGTGTTGATAACATCCGTGAGATCATTGATGAGGTGTCATATTCCCCTACAAAAGGAAAACGTAAGGTCTATATCATCGACGAGGTACATATGTTATCCGCCGGTGCTTTTAATGCGCTTCTTAAGACTTTGGAAGAGCCGCCTGAGTACGTAATGTTTATTTTGGCGACGACGGAAGTACAGAAGATTCCGATCACTATTCTTTCAAGATGTCAGCGATATGATTTCCATAGGATCACTATTGATACAATAGAGAGTAGGCTTAGAGAAGTAGTTGATGCCGAAGGGATCAAGGTAGAAGAGAAGGCGCTTAGATACATAGCTAAGACGGCTGACGGTTCAATGAGAGATTCGCTGAGCCTCCTTGATCAGTGCGTTGCGTTTAACTACGGGCAGGAGCTGACCTACGATAAGGTATTGGGAGTGCTCGGAGCGGTTGACACGGAGGTGTTTAGCAGGCTCTTTTCCGCTATATATATTCAGGATGCCAATTCGGCTCTTACCGTTCTTTCGGATGTTGTTATACAGGGAAGAGAACTTGCACAGTTTGTTAATGACTTTGTGTGGTATCTTAGAAATCTTATGCTTGTTCAGGCTTCGGATCAAATGGAAGATGTGGTTGATGTCTCAACCGATAATCTCAAGGATCTTAAGAGTCAGGCGGAAGGGACTGAGACTGATACCATAATCAGATATATTCGTATTTTTTCGGAATTGTCATCTCAGCTTAGATATGCAACACAGAAGCGTATTTTGATAGAGATCACACTCATTAAGATGTGCAAGCCTCAGATGGATGACAATGAAGATTCTCTTGAGGACAGGCTGAGAGTCTTGGAACAGCATGACGAGGAAAACGGTAAGATTCTCGCCGGTATCAGGTCGGGTCAGGTTGCTGTGGCGGTTTCGGGCGCGGCACCTGCCGGAATTCAGGCGCAGCCCAAGGTTAAGAAAGTTCTTGACAGAGCGGTACCTGAGGATATACAAAAGCTTGTGAAGGAATGGCCGAGGATCCTTGCGAGAATGGACAATCCTATGAAGACTTATATGCAGAGAGCAAGGTTAAGTCTTGGAAATAACGATGTGCTGCAGATTGTGTTTGACAATAAGCAATTGGCTGACAAATATTCCGGAGGACAATCCGCAGAGGATCTGCAGGATGTGCTGGACGGGGCTGCAAATAAGCATGTTGAGTTTGAAACAAGATTCTTGGAACAGCAGCAGTCTTTTGAAGAGAATTATGTAAATTTACAGGCAATCAATTTTGATATTGTTACCGAAGATGAAGAAAAGGAGAACTAAAAATGGGAAGACGCGGAGGATTTCCCGGAGGCGGAATGCCGGGAAACATGAACAATCTTATGAAGCAGGCGCAGAGAATGCAGCGCCAGATGGAGGAGAGTCAGAAGGAGCTCGAGACCAAGGAGTTTACTGCTAAGGCAGGCGGCGGTGCTGTTGAGGCTACCGTATTCGGAAACAAGACGCTTAAGAGCGTAGTGATCTCGCCTGATGCAGTGGATCCCGATGATGTTGAGATGTTGCAGGATATGATCGTTGCCGCAGTTAATGAAGCTATGAAGCAGGCTGATGAAGCAAGCGGGGCAATGATCGGAAAGATGACAGGCGGCTTAGGCGGAGGATTTCCTTTCTAATGGATCTTTACAGCGGACATATTAACCGGCTGATCGACGAGCTGGCGGCTCTTCCGGGGATTGGAGGAAAGTCGGCTCAGAGGCTGGCTTTTTATATAATCAATTTGCCTAAGGACAGAGTTGCCAAATTGGCGGATTCAATAACAAGCGCCAGAGAAAATGTGCACTACTGTAAGATATGCTGCACGCTGACGGATGACGATGTATGTCCGATCTGCAGCAATACTGCCAGGGATCATAGCACAATAATGGTTGTAGAAAATGCTAGGGATTTAGCAGCATATGAGAAGACGGGCAAATACGAGGGGGTTTATCATGTTCTTCACGGGGCAATATCTCCGATGTTGGGGATAGGACCCGGGGACATAAGGCTTACAGAGTTGATGCAGAGACTTCAGACAGAGGATATCAAGGAGGTCATAGTGGCCACCAATTCCAGTCTTGAGGGTGAAACAACTGCTATGTATATCAGTAAGCTTATCAAACCAACAGGCATTAAAGTTACCAGGATAGCCAGTGGGGTTCCTGTCGGCGGAGACCTTGAGTATATCGATGAGGTCACACTGCTTAGGGCGTTGGAAGGCAGAACGGAGCTTTGATACATTATTTTTACCAAACGGAGGGAATCAATATGGCAGTGAGAAAAGAACTATTAGGGGAATCACCGAAAAACGAAGCAATTTATGCATATCACATTTCAAACAGCAATGATGCTGAGGTTGTGGTAATTAACTACGGATGTATCATCAAGAATATTTTTGTAAAGGACAAGGCGGGAAACAAGACTGACGTTGTTCTTGGATTCGATGATGTTAAGGGATATTTTGACAACAGCTGCTTCCTTGGAGCTGCAGTAGGACCTACAGCAAACAGAATCGCTAATGCTAAGTATTCTATTAATGGAAAAGAGTTTTCTCTTCCCGTTAATGATGGTCCCAACAACCTTCATACAGACATGGACAACGGATTCCATAAGAGAGTATGGGATGCCGAAGAAGGCGATAACTTTGTAAAGTTTACTATTAAGTCAGCAGACGGCGATATGGGCTTTTCCGGAAATCGCGTATTTAATATTACTTATACACTTACAGATGATAATGCTCTTTCTATTCATTATCATGCTACCAGTGATGCGGACACACTTATCAACATGACCAATCACTCATATTTCAATCTTAGCGGACAGGCATCAGGCTCAATTCTTGATCATACTCTTTTGCTTGGTGCATCCAACTACACACCTGTAATTGATTCTGCAGCCATTCCTACAGGAGAGATTGCTACAGTTAAGGGAACTCCTTTTGATTTTACTCAGGAGAAGACTATCGGACAGGATATAGCTGCAGACAATGCTCAGCTTAAAGCAGTCGGCGGATACGATCACAACTATGTTATCGATGAAGCAGACGGAACAATGAGGGAATTTGCAACACTTTCATCACCCAAGACAGGCATTACAATGAAGTGCTTTACAGATCTTCCGGGTGTTCAGCTTTATGCGGGCAACTTCCTTTCAGCTAAGGATGCTAAGGGCGGAATAGAATATAAGGCAAGAGACGGTGTATGTCTTGAGACTCAGTTCTATCCCAATTCCATCAACGAGGCCGGCTTCCCCGATCCTGTTTTTGGTCCCGGTAAGGAATACGATACAACAACAATCTACCAGTTTGTTTGATTAAGCAAACCGGCGTTTTCGGAGGCGAGTTTTGGCGGAAGTACGCGATTTTAGCACATATGCCGAAAAAATAAATAGAGTTGGAGCGCAGGATACTTCCGAAAGAGGGACTTCCTATAAGGAAAGGATAAGAAGCCATAAGCTTATTGTCTTTTTTCGAACGATAGTAATAGTGGCGACTATTGCTCTACTTACGGTTGTTATATATGTGAGCTGGAGAGATAAGGAGTATTCGGAAGCTTCTTATACAAGAGGCGCATCTATTACTAACGGAAGTGACGCCAAGATAGTCAGTCTTAACGGACACATAGTTCAATACAGTAAGGATGGTGTGAGCTGTCTTGACACGGGCGGACAGGCTTTGTGGAATCAGACATATGAGATGCAAAGCCCTATTGCCAGAACTTGCGGTGATGCGATCGCCATAGGTGACTATAACGGACATAACATCTATGTTAATAATGTAAGCGGAGCTCTGGGAGAAATTGACACCAATCTGCCTATCAGAGATTTTTGCGTTTCTTCTCAGGGTGTTGTTGCAGCTGTTCTTGACGGAAAAGATGTAACATGGATTTATTTGTATGACGCGCAGGGTAATACTCTTGCTAACTTTAAGAAGACAATGAAGGACAGTGGGTATCCTATAAGCATCAGTATTTCTCCTAACGGAGAGCTGGTGTGTGTGTCGAATCTTTATCCCGATGAGGGTGCGGTAAAGACCAGTGTTACATTTTCCAACTTTGGACCGGTAGGACAGAATTCCATAGATAATTTTGCAAGCTCTTTTGATTATCCCAATGTCGTTGTGCCTTATGTGCAGTTCATGACTACGGATAAGTCATTTGCTGTATCGGACGACAGGATCATGTTCTATACGGGAGCGGAAAAGCCCGTGATCCAAGTGGAGAATTTTACGGGAGACGATGAAGTTCGCTCTGTATACTTTAATGAATCATATGTAGGCCTTGTTTTTGCAAACGGTACAGACGACGGGGCATACAGACTTCAGGTTTACAATACATCAGGCAATCTTGTACTTACGACTTACTTTGATATGGAATATTCGGAGATTATTTTTACCAATAAGCAGATCGTTATATATAATGAGGATGAGTTTATTCTTAAAGATATGAACGGACATATCAAGTATGAGGGGACATTTGAAGAGCCCGTCAGAACCGTTGTGCCTACGGCAACAATGAGCAAGTTTATTCTTGTTACCAAAACAAATGTGAATACATTAATACTTAAATAAGGAGACGACCATGGATTTTGATATCGCAGAAGTGGTGATAACAACGGTTGTTGTTATACTCTTTTTGTGGAGAATATCATATGGCGCCAAGAACGGCCTGTTTGCGGAAGCAGCGGGCCTCGTTTCTGTTTTGGCGGCATTTGTGTCAATATACTACATAATGAAGATTGCCGGAGATGTTCTTAGCTCCAATTTCGGAACGGTCATACCAAAGATTGGATATTTGGTAGTTGCCTTTCTGATTTACAGACTTATGACGGCAATCGGTGACGCTTTCTCTAAAGTTAAGGAAGTGCCCGTGCTGAGCGGAATAAACAGACTTTTCGGAGCAGCATTTGGCGCAGCAGAGGCTTTTTTGATTATTTTTCTTGTTCAGTTCGTCACAAAAATCAAAGTATTCGACACCTTTAAAACCGTGTGTTTAAGCGTGTTTGAATACATACAGAAAACTTTTATAAAATAATAAAAAAAGTTATTGACACAGCTATAACCCTATGATATTCTAAATAAGCTGTCGCTGAGGACAGCGAAACACAAGCACCTTGACAAATAAACAGTAATGCAACCCTGAAAAATTCCAAGAGAATAATTCAGAACAAAGATTTAGTAAATTAACGGACAGAACAAAAGCCAAGCTTAGTTTTGACCGGATCAACTTTTATTTTAACGTGAGAGTTCGATCCTGGCTCAGGATGAACGCTGGCGGCGTGCCTAACACATGCAAGTCGAACGGAGATTTAACGCTGACGAGACTTCGGTCAAATCTTGTTAA
>JAEEGJ010003009.1_pt1 | contig 70929 bp, 38 predicted proteins | sample 8958761 | NCBI WGS metagenome assembly JAEEGJ01 (sample SAMN16246546, study PRJNA631951) | gut metagenome | biome: gut microbiome; feature: rumen; material: RS-attached | host: Bos | place: Iran: Karaj | collected 2018-10 | reverse complement strand
TCTTCCCCGTGCGCTGCTTGAAGTAACGACTGAAAGCCGAAGCCGTCATACCCACAAGACCGGACAACTGTTCCAGATTCATCTCGTCCTTATAGTGCTTGTCGATATAGTTCTTCACCTTCATGATACGTTTCGACTCACTCTCCGTCTCAACCTTGGCAAACGATGAGGTAGCCAGTTCCCGGGCATCGTCGAACTTCGACAGTTCATAGAGTATAGAGAAAAACTCCTGCACCGCCAGGAATCGTTCCTCGATGGAGGAGAGCCGGATAATACGATGGTAGACCATCATGATGGCATGAGGTGGAAAAGCCAGCCCATGCTTCGCCCTGACCAGCATGCGATAGATGGATCTGTGAGAATTGTATCTGAATGGCGATGTAGGCTTGTCGAAATAGAGTCGGAACTGTACTGTCACTTCATGGATGTCCTCACTCTTGCATTCGTGCTGTTCCCACACATGTTCTAAATCTGGACTAGTGATAAGCACCAAGTCCAGATCGCCTATCACCTCGCTGGAGTCACCTACAACCCGCCTGGCTCCCGCTCCATTAGCTACGAAGTTCATTTCTAGCACATCGTGTACATGTATGGGATAGTCAAACTCTTTTTTGTGGCGGTCGGCCACATACATAAAGTCATTCTCGCTCAATGGTGTAATCTCGCGTAATACTCTTGTTTCCATCATCATTCGTTTCTTGGGGGGCGAAATTAGTGTTTTTATATCTCACTGCCAAATAAAAAGTGTTAAATTATGATTAATCCAAGTGTGATTGACGATTCTTTTTGTAATTTTGTAACCTAGCATAAACAAATGACATATGGCAACAGTTGACGACAAGAAAGTGATTTTCTCGATGGTTGGAGTGAGCAAGACCATCCAGCAGAACCAGAAACAAGTGCTCAAGAATATCTACCTGAGTTTCTTCTATGGAGCTAAGATCGGTATCATCGGTCTGAACGGTGCAGGTAAGTCTACACTGATGAAGATCATTGCCGGACTGGACCAGCAGTATCAGGGCAATGTGGTGTGGAGTCCGGGTTATAGCGTGGGCTATCTGCCTCAGGATCCGCCGCTGAACGAGGAGAAGACGGTGAAGGAGAATGTGATGGAGGGTGTGCAGCATGTGTACGATGCACTGGCAGAATACGACGAGATCAACGTCAAGTTCGGACTGCCTGAATACTACGAGGATCCTGACAAGATGGATAAGCTGATGCAGCGACAGGCCGAACTGCAGGATATCATTGATTCCACCGATGCCTGGAATATGGATTCGAAGCTCGATCGTGCGATGGCGGCATTGAATTGTCCTCCTGGCGATTGGAGTGTGAAGAACCTCTCGGGTGGTGAGCGTCGTCGTGTGGCATTGTGTCGCCTGCTGCTTCAGAAACCCGATGTGCTGTTGCTCGACGAGCCTACCAACCACTTGGATGCTGAGTCGATCGACTGGCTGGAGCAGCACCTGCAGCAGTACGAGGGTACGGTGATTGCCGTCACCCACGACCGCTATTTCCTCGACGATGTGGCGGAGTGGATTCTGGAACTGGATCGCGGTGAAGGAATCCCCTGGAAGGGTAACTATTCGTCGTGGTTGGAGCAGAAGTCGCAGCGGTTGGCGCAGGAGGAGAAGACGGCCTCGAAACGCAGGAAGACGCTGGAGCGTGAGTTGGAGTGGGTGCGTATGGCACCGAAGGCTCGTCATGCCAAAGGAAAGGCCCGTCTGAATTCCTACGAGATGATGCTCAACGAGGAGCAGAAGCAGAAGGAGGAGAAACTCGAAATCTTTATCCCCAACGGTCCGCGTCTGGGTAATAAGGTGATTGAGGCCGAGCATGTGGCAAAATCCTATCCCGAGAAGCCGCTGTTTACCGACCTGAACTTCACGTTACCGCCCAATGGCATCGTCGGTGTGATCGGACCTAATGGCGCAGGAAAGACAACACTGTTCCGCCTGATCATGGGGTTGGAGCAGGCTGATGCCGGTTCGTTCTCTGTGGGCGAAACGGTGAAGCTGAGCTATGTCGATCAGCAACACAAGGATATCGATCCCGCTAAGTCCGTCTATGAAGTGGTGAGCGGTGGCAACGAGACCATCCACATGGGCGGTAAGGATGTCAACGTGCGGGCTTATCTGTCGCGATTCAACTTCAGCGGTGCCGATCAGGAGAAGAAATGCGCAGTATTGTCAGGTGGTGAGCGCAACCGTCTGCATCTGGCGATTGCACTGAAACAAGAGGGTAATGTTTTACTTTTAGATGAGCCTACTAACGATATAGATGTCAATACGTTACGTGCGTTAGAGGAAGGTCTGGAAGCCTTTGCTGGTTGCGCTGTTATTATCAGTCACGACCGCTGGTTCTTGGATCGTATCTGTACGCATATCCTGGCCTTCGAGGGCGAGGGTAGGGTGTTCTATTTCGAGGGCAACTACAGCGAGTACGAGACCAACAAGGCCCAGCGCCTGGGCTTGGAAGAGCCCAAACGCGCGCGCTATCGCAAACTGATGGAGGAGTAAGTTGTATTTATGAGACAGCGATTATTATGCACGATGGTGCTGGTGTTGTGCGTTATGGGCGTGCAAGCCGCAGAGATTGGTGCTGGAAATGTGCGCCAGACAATACGTTTGGACAAAGGCTGGAAATTCAGTTTCGGGCATGCGGGCGATCCGAAGAAGGATTTCGGTTGTGGTACCGAGTATTTTAATTATCTGACCAAGGCCAGCTCGATTCATAACGAAGGTCCGTATGCGCAGAAATTCGACGATTCCGGTTGGCAGGAGATACAGTTGCCGCATGACTGGGTGACAACGTTGCCGTATGCTCCAGAGGCGAGTCATTCGCATGGCTATAAGACTGTCGGGTGGAAATATCCCGAGACGAGTGTGGGTTGGTATCGCAAGACGTTAAAGATCGATAATGAAGACCTGGGCAAGCGACTGATGCTACGCTTCGATGGTATCTTCCGAAATGCGCAGGTGTGGTTCAACGGCTTCTATATGGGTACCGAACCCAGCGGCTATGTGACGCAGATCTATGATATCACCCCATATGTGAATTATGGTGGCGACAACCTGATCTGTGTGCGGGCTGATGCCTCGCTCGAGGAGGGCTGGTTTTATGAGGGAGCCGGCATCTATCGCGATGTGTGGTTGGAGAAATCGGCTGAGGTCAGCGTGGCACCTTTCGGCACATTCGTTCGCACCGACCTGAAGCAGAAACCAGGCAATGCCGTCCTGACGGTCAGAACGGAGGTGACTAACAGCGGACATCAGAAACAGAGTTATACGGTGGATATCCGATTGCTCGATGCTGAGGGACAGGAGGTGGCGTATGGCAAAGATACTCATCCCAGCAATCTAAATGCCAAGGACACGCGGGAACAACTGTGCATGATGGTGGTCAAGAATCCCCATCTGTGGAGCCCCGATGACCCTTACCTCTATCAGGTGGAGCACATCGTGAAGGTGGATGATCAAGTGACGGATGTCTACACCACCACTATCGGTATCCGCGAGATTGCCTTCGATGCAGAAAAAGGGTTCCTGCTGAATGGTCAGCCGTTGAAACTGAAAGGCGTGAACATGCATCAGGATCATGCCGGTGTGGGAGCTGCTATCCCCGATGCCTTGCAGGCCTGGCGCATCCGTCAGCTGAAATCGATCGGCTGCAATGCCTATCGCGCTTCGCATAACCCGATGACCCCGGCTCTGCTCGATATCTGCGACCGAGAGGGTATGCTGGTGATCGACGAGAACCGTCTGATGGGTATTAATGAGGAGCACCTGCGGTTGTTGGAGCGGATGATCAAGCGCGACCGAAATCACCCGTCGATCATCCTTTGGAGCGATGGTAATGAGGAGTGGGGGTTGGAGAATACGGTTCAGGGTACCCGTGTGGCTGAGGCCATGCGCGAGTATACCCGATTGCTGGACCCCTCACGACCTTCGACCGTAGCGAATGCGGGTGGCACAGAACTCATCAAAGGCCTCGATGTGGTAGGCTTCAACTATATCGTGCAGAACGATGTTGACAACCGCAAGAAGGCGAATCCCTCGTGGAAAATTGTGGGCACAGAGGAGACGACGGGCTGCGGCACGCGAGGCTGGTATTTTCAGGAGTCGGGAGACAGGAGTCAAGAGGGCCGTATGGTCAGCATGAATCGCGATACCACCCATCATCATGTAGAGAACGTCATTGAGCGCGGTTGGAAATTCTATGCCGAGCGTCCCTGGGCAGCAGGTTTGTTCTATTGGACGGGCTTCGACTATCGGGGCGAGCCTAATCCGCTCTCTTATCCCGCCCATGATTCCGAATTCGGTATCTTCGACTACTGCGGTTTCCCCAAGGATGAGGCTTACTATCTGAAAGCCTGGTGGACCGATGAACCCGTGCTGCATATCTTCCCGCATTGGAATCTGGCAGGTCATGAGGGCGAAGAAATAGAGCTTTGGGCTTACAGCAACTGCGACGAGGTGGAGCTCATTGTGAATGGCAAGAAACTGGGTCGTCAGGCGATGCCCAAGAATGGCCATCTGAAGTGGCAGGCGACGTATCAGCCGGGTAAGGTGGTGGCCTACGGCTATAAGCAGGGCAAGCGCATCATGACACAGACCATCGAGACCACCAAGCCAGCCTATAAGACGGTGCTGAAATCCGACCGCTTATCCATTACTGCCGATGGACGGGATCTGGCTGTGATCACCGTTGAGGTGCAGGATCAGAAGGGGCGTATCGTGCCCGATGCCTGTCCGATGTTGACATTCACCCTTGAAGGTGCGGGCCGTATCCTTGGTGCCGGCAATGGTGACCCGATGTATCTGGGTGCCGATCATCCCAAGGATATGAACTGTCGTCAGTTCAGCATTCCCGCTTTCAATGGCTTGGCTCAGATCCTGATACAGAGCGATGAACCCTCCTCTTCGCTGGTACTGAATTGTCAGAGTGAGGGCCTGAAAACAAGTTCGCTGTTTCTTGTGGCTGACTAATATGAAAAACAAAACGATCCCGTATCGCCAGTGATACGGAATCGTTTTTTGAATAACTCAGTTTTACTGAATGACAACCTTACGGCCATTGATGATGTAAAGACCGCGAGGCAGGTGATCCAGTGTTGTGACCTGAGAAGCAACCTTCTGGCCAGCCACCGTGTAGACATCAAACGGTTGGTCTGATGTCTGCAGTCTCTTGATACCTAAGGTAGCGTTGTCAGCCTTCAAGACGGGGAATCCACCATTGCGATTTTCGGTGTCAGCTGCCCAGTGGCTATAAGTGTTATCGGTATTGTTGGCATCCACCCAGATGTTGAGGACCTCAACCAGATCGTAACGGAACGCGTCGTTGATAAAGAGAGGACTTGTTAGTGTCCAGTCAGTGCCGGAGCCGTCGAAGCTAGAAACGTTAGTGGTTGGAGTGGTTCTTCTACCGATGGGAAGACCTGAATCATAATTCTTGTAATAGCAATTCGATATGAGCAGGCCATCTTGTCCTTCACCGCCGATAATTCCGGAGAATCCGGGTTCTGACGGCACCTCGCAGACCACATAGCAGTTGAAGATGGAGCTGTTGAGTGTTGATGCGCAAATGCCACCAAAGAATTCTCCCGAAGCTTTCATATTTGTGATGTCATGTCGTACGGATAAATTACCGATGAAGCTGCAGTTGGATATATCGCGGCCATATTGTAAACCGACAATTCCTCCTACTTCCTTCATGCCTTTAACATCACCGGAAACGGTGCAATTGCTGATGGATGCTTCTGTCGCTGTTGCTACTAATCCACCAACAGTTTCTATGCCAGACACCCTGCACTGGCTCAGATTCAAATTGCTGATGTTTGCTTTGTACAAGAATGCTATCAGACCGGCATGATCTCCGGCTTCATTCACATAGAGACCTGAAATGGTGTGATGGTTGCCCTCAACTTGACATTGTGTGAAAGAGATAGGCGTCCAGCGGTAGCCGCTTAGGTCAATATCAGCCATGATGATGATGTTATGGCCTTCGATGTCTGAGCTTTTTGCACCATTCAGGCTGTTGGCCAAACTTGACGCCCAAGCCAGACCTTCAGCCGTTGAGATATAGATACTGCCATCCGTATCAACGTAATAACCTTTAGGCTGTGAGGTAACCACCTCCGTCCAGTGCAACTGGTCAGGATTATAGGTCACAGCTTCGCACCAGGAACTCTTTACGGTTTCGCTGCTCACAGCACGGACATAGAAGTCCAAAAGGTTTCCTACAGGAATGTCGGTGAGTACACAGGGATTAGTGGTCACGGGGACAATAACACCTTCACTGATGTCGTGGCCGCTAGGCACATACAACACCTCCCAGCTCTTCGGCTCGCCAGACTGCTTCCAGGATAATGACGTGCGGATGGTAGGATCGCCCACCTTCGTGGCGTTAGTGATGACCAGGTCGGTAGGATTGGCACAAGCAGCTGCAAAGTAGGCACCAAATGCAGGATAGCCTGTATCGCCGTTCAAGGTCCATGTCCTTAAATCCTGGTTATTATGTGATGTTACCCATGCGTTCAGCACGTCGTTCAGGTCGGAATAATTCTGGCCGTCGATGGTCACAGGTGTCCTCAGGGTGTTCTGGCTGGCCTCGTGATGGAAGGCCACGATATTGGAAGCATTTGCACACTCCATGCCCGTCATCGGTAGCTCTGCATTGATGTCGTCACAACCATAGAGATAATGAAGATGAGCTTCCTGCGGGCATCCTATCACACGTCCAATATACTTAGACAATTCTTCATCTTCAACCTTACCTGTAGCATAGCAGTTGTCGACAGTCGAGAAGAAAACATGTCCTATCAGACCGCCTCGATACCAAGCATCCTTCTTGCCTGACGTCAAGGTGACATCGCCAGTAGCGTAGCAATTCTGGATGATGATTTCGGCTCCATAGGTACCACCTATCAGGTCGCCGACACTTTCTCTTCCAGCCACCTGACCTGTGGCAGAACAGTTGGTAATACGGCAAAGATCATCAAAACTAGCCCAGACATAACCACATAGAGATCCTACCCACTGACTGCCCGAAACACTTACATACGAATGGCAGTTGGAAATCTCATAACATCTATCGGCCTCGCCGATCAGTCCACCAATGGCAGCCATCGTTTCACCAGCCTGGCTGCCACTCTTGCGCTGGAAGATGGTTGCAACAGAACCGCCAACCATGTTGACGTTCTTGAAACGTGCACCCTTCGCATAACTGAACAATCCCAGGTATGACCCTTCGTCGTTGACATAGATATTCGAGATGGAATGCTCCTGACCATCGAATGTGCCCATGAAACATCTCATGGTGGATTCATTATTGTTGTAGAAGCCGATGGGGTTCCAACGCCAGCCTTTCAGGTCGATGTCGGCGGTCAGCTTGACAGTCTTTCCTTCATAAGCGCGGGCTGTCTGACCATGAAGGCCTCTCACCTTTGCAGCAAACCAGGCAAGGCCTTCTGCACTGGAAATGGCGACATTGCCAGCGGCATCCTCGGTATAGCCGGCAGGTTGCGAGGTAACGGCATCTGTCCAATAGGGCAGGTCGACCAGCTTATACTGCGTCTCGCTCCAGCCACTCTGATGACCGTTGCTGTCGATGGCACGTACATTGAATTCGTACACCTTTCCTAAAGGAAGGTCCTGAATCGTTGCAGATTTGCTGCTTGTTTCCACATAGGTGTACTTGGCTTCGGGGGTGTCATACTGGCGATAACGCAGCTTCCATTTGCCTGCATTACCGTTATCCGTCCACGTCACATTGACATCGACCTTGTTGCCGTTCTTGACGTTCTCGACAACGACATCGGTGACATTCAGGCATTCGACGACATATTTGGCGCCAAAGACGGGATAGCCGTCATTGACCCCGTTCTGGTCGGCTGTCCATGTGTTGTAGGCGGCATCGTTGGTCTGGGCTACCCAGGCGTTCAGTGCCGACACCAAGTCGGTGACAGGCTGCTCGTCGAAAATAACAGGATGCATCAGCAGGATGCCTTCGTCTGTCCTGACAACCGTCGCGGTGTCGCTGATGTCACAGGTTCCCGGATGACCGATGACACCCATAGGCATCTTCACACTATAGCTGTTGGCAACAACGCCACCATCTCCATAGGCCATGACTCCACCGTTATAACAGAAAGCACGCTGACGGAAAGAGCCTGCTGCATAGCAGTTCCTCATGATAGTGTTGCTAGAAGAACCTAACATCAGGCTTGCCCATCGAGCACCTACGGAATGAACATTGACATAGCAGTTGACCACCGATCCGCCCATAGCGATTCCGATCAAACCGCCAGTATTATCATCACCATCTACAGAAGAGTTCGTGACGAAGCAGTTCCGGACCGTAGCCTCCCTTAATTGTCCAATCAGTGCGCCTGTTGAGCCGCCCCTGCCCTTGACATAGAAGTGGTCTAATCCCAAGTTCTCAATTTTGTTGTTAGGATCCCACGTTGCCAATTCCGAAATTAAACCGGTGCCCACGGCTTGCGGTTCAATGATATGACCATTGGAGATCACGTGGCCTTGACCGTCGAAGTTGGTTGCTTGTACCGGTTTCCACTTATAGGCACCCAAATCGATGTCGGCCGTCAGGACTGCTTTAGCCTTTGAATTGGTCTTGGCCCACCAGACCAGACCTTCAGCCGTGGAAATCTCTGCCGTGTTGGTATTGGCATCATAGTGATAGCCTTTCGGCTCAGTAGTCACGACATCATGCCAATAGGGAGCTTCCACCATGATTGTGATCTTGTTCCAGTGGCTATACTGACCGCCTTTGACTGAGCGAATGTAGAAATCGTATTCGGTGAACTTCTGGAGGCTTTCAAAGGTCACTGTGTTCGAGGTGGCGTTGTACAATGTTCCGCTGCCCTGTGCAAAGCCCTTCTCGCCATATTCCACCTGCCACTGTGTGGCACCGCCGTTTTCCGTCCATGTCAGGTGGGCGGTCGTGTTCTCAATAGCCGAGACAATATTCGAAACCATACGGCACTCGCTGTCCTGGCTGATGGTCAGCTTGAAGCCCGCATTATACAGATTACCGTTGTATTTGAGCGTCAATGCATGGCTTGACGACACAACCGGAGACATGTCGTTTTCGTGACCTCCAGACAGGCCACGAAGATAAACATTAGCTTCTTCGCCATCGTAGATGGTAACATTCTGGTCTTCAAGCTCATTGATGTCCACCACCAACTGTTTCGTGGCATCGGCTGATTTGAAGACAAATTTGCTATCACATTCTTTATCATAGTTGGTGTCTTCAAACGGGTTATGGCCTACAGAGTTGTAGAATTCCAAGGGCTCATTGACCGTAAAGGTGCTCGTACCTGTTATCTGACCAAGAATCACATGACCGTTGTTGTATGGAATAATGTCGACTATGGCAGCCTGCTCACTGTTATAGCCGCTATCACCACTAGGACTGATGGCTGATGTAAGGAACCAGCCGTCAAAGTTTCCTCCCCAACCGAAATTGAAGTGGAAGAAGTTGTCGGCCTTGTAGCCGTCGCAGATGAACGAGTGACCAATTTTGCCTTTTCTGCCGCTGTACATCACCGGATGGTGGGCTGCCAGGTTCTCGCGCAGCATCGTATTCCAATCCTCTGTGGTGAAATTGCGCTTCTCGGCAAAGCCCATGTCGGGATTAAAACCGAAATAGTTGATGAGTGCAGCGCGAACCTCTGTATCATAAGCGCCACTTTCTTCCGGACCATACTCCATGTTACAGGCCACACCACACTGGTATATCAGCGTGGCAACGGCATTGACCTGCGCCTCAGTACTTTCGGCGGTCAGGGCGTTGGGCATATTGGCATAGTCGAAGTTGGACTCGGCGAAATTGACTTCGAAGCTTCCATATTTGTCAGTATTATAATAGTGGCTGCCTCTTTTCTTGTCGGGCTCCCAGAACTTGATGATCTGGGCCATCGACGTGGCAATACAACCAGCCCATGTATGGCCGTCAGGTCCTTTCGCATCTACGGGACAGAGGACATTGTAGTATTGTCCCTGATCCCAGGTGGTGGTAATCAGCGGGTCAACGCTTTCGGGTAGATTTGCAGCGCGACGCGATGCCTGGCGCACAACCGCTTTAGTGCGTCCGCTATCATTGACGGCCACCTTTACCTGAGTAGCCAGGTCCTCGAGGAACCCCTTGATATGGGCGGGCAGTTCAATACTACCGTCGGCCTTGACTGGGAAATTCCTGTTGAGGCTGTAACCTAACACCTGCTGCGCCATATCGTCGGCACTGACAAGGACAAACGCATTGTCGCCCACATTGACGATGTAAAATGCTGCACGATCGCTGCCTGGCATCATCTGTGTGTAGACAATTGTGGAAGACTCGGCTGCGGCCCTCTTTCCTGTCTGCTGCGATGAAGACAGGGGTACAAACTGTTGGGCAATCTGAACAGCCTCCTGTTTACTGATCTCTCCTGCCAGCATACAGATGCAGCAGAAGAAACACGTTAGAAGTGATGTAATCCTTTTCATTGTTATATTTGTTATTGTTTCATGATTTGTCAATTATCGCGTGCAAAATTACTAAAAAATATGGATACGACAATCAGTTCATAGCATAAATTGTACGGATTATCTGTAAAAAGTAGCAATGCGCATATTATGATTGATCAGTTCCTGATTCGTTGAAGAAAAACGGGCGTTCGTTGAATAGATGATGCGGATGCCTGTTTTTTTGTTAATTTTGCAGCAGAAATATTAATAAGTGAAAATATGAAGAAGATTTTATGTTTATTCATGGCTCTGGTGGGCATGCTGACGGCACAGGCTGCCGACTATGGCTATCTGACCTTTGAGACGACGGATGGGGCAAAGGCCTCGGTGCCCGTTGAATCGCTGACGCTGACGATCAGCGGAACCACACTGACTGCCGGTTCGCAGCAGTTTACCCTCTCGAACTTATATAAGATGTATTTCTCTGCAACCGACGAGACGGTTACGGGCATTGAGGAAATCACCACAGCTACGCTCGACGAGGCGGCTGAGATCTATGACCTGAAAGGGCATAAGGTCTCGAAGAGTGAGATGCGCAAGGGCGTGTATATCGTTAAGACGAACAGTAGAACCTATAAATTGATTGTCAGATGAAACGTACATTATTATCTCTGATGGCCCTTGTGCTGACGATTGCAGTCGAGGCGCAGACGCTGAACGTGAAGGTGGGTAGCGTGACCTATCAGTTTCCTGCCTCACAGACAGGCGAGATGACCTATCAAGACGGTACGACGCTGACGATCATGGGTAAGACCTTCACCCTTGCCGACATCGACGCGATGACGGTAGACGATAGTGAGGTTGTTGATGGTACCATCGTCGTGAATTACGACGGTGGTTCGGCCAGTGTGGCGGTGGCGGGCAATATCGCCCAGCATGTGACGCCCACCGTTTGTGGCGCTCATGTGTCCATCGCCCAGGGCAGCGATCTGGCGGAAGAGATCACCTATACACTTTCGGGCACGAGCAGCGACGGTGAGTTCTATATGTCGGGCTCCTACAAGGCGACGATAGAACTGAACGGATTGACGCTGACAAACGTGACGCCCGTGTATAGCGGTGCTGCCGTACATATCCAGAATGGCAAGCGCATCAAGGTAAAGGTGGCGACGGGTACCACCAATACACTCGTGGATGCTGCCAGTGGCTCTCAGAAAGGCTGTCTCTATATCAAGGGTCATGCGGAGTTTGCCCAGAAGGGTACGCTGAACATCACGGGCAACGTGAAGCACGGTATCAAGACCGGCGAGTATGTGACATTGAAAAATGCCACCATCAACGTGACCTCTGCCGTGAAGGACGGCATCAGCTGTAACGAATACTTCCTCATGGAAAGTGGCACGATCAACATCAGCGGCGTTGGCGACGAAGGCATCCAGTGTGAACCCGATGGTGATGTTTCGACGGGTGAGACCACCGACCACGAGGATGAGGACTCGGGCAATATTTATATCGAGGGCGGTACACTCACTGTCAGTGCTGACACTGAAGGCATTGAGAGCAAGGGTGAACTGCGCATCACAGGCGGCGAGGTTACGGTCAATGCTAAGGACGATGCTATCAACGCAGCTGGTGACCTGACCATCAGCGGGGGTTATGTCTATGCCCGTTCTACCGGCAACGATGGTATTGATGCTAATGGTAACTGTTATATCAAGGGTGGCGTGGTATATGCCATCGGCACCACAACGCCTGAGGTAGCCATTGATGCCAACAGTGAGGAACAGAAGAAACTCTACGTCACGGGTGGTACCATTATCGCCATCGGTGGATTGGAGAGTGGTGCCAGTCTTACGCAGTCGTGCTACTCAACATCGAGTTGGACCAAGAACGTCTGGTATGCCATCACCGTCGGCAGCGAGACCATCGCCTTTAAGACACCTTCGAGCGGTGGTTCTACCCTCGTTGTCTCTGGCGCTTCACAGCCCACGTTGAAGAGTGGTGTCACCGTCAGCAGCGGCACCAGCATCTTCGATGGAGCAGCCTATACCGATGCTACCGTCACTGGTGGTTCCAGCGTTAATCTCTCGTCATACTCAGGCGGCAATGGTGGCGGTCCCGGTGGTCCTTGGGGTCCTGGTGGCTGGCGTTAAACAATAATATTCTGATTCTTACGTTATTAAGTATGAGTAGAATATATTGGATGAAACAGTCGAAGCAGGAGAACCTGATTTACTTGGTAGTGTGGGGCTTGCTCTTTGCAACCCCGCTACTGAGTTTGTATGTGCGCACGTTGAACGATGCCAACCTCGTGTTCGATTGGACGGAGGTGTTCGTCGTATGGCGTCAGTTCGCGGTGTTCCTGCTGCTGTTTCTCGTGCATAACTTCCTCTTGGCACCGTTGCTGATACACAAACATCAACGGGTGCTGTACTTCTCTATTGTGGCAGCTGTGTTGATTTGCTTTACGGCTTATCAGTGCACCAGTCGTCCGCCCAGTGGTCCTCCCATGGGCCTCAAACCGCCTATGGACCAGATGGGCAGACACGAACCGCCGCCCTTCGGTGAGCCTGATGGGCCTGGTGAGCATGGCCCTCGTCCGAAACACCGTCCAGAACACCGTTCAGACCACCGTCCGGAGATGCCGCCGCCCATTGTGGGTGAGCGCGATATTCTGGCTGTTGTGGTGCTCATCCTGATGTTTGGGGCCAACCTCGGCATCAAGGGCTATTTCCGCAGTCGCGAAGACCGCAAACGGTTGGCTGAGCTCGAGAAGAAAAATCTGGAACAGCAGCTGGAGTATCTGCGTTTTCAGATCAATCCCCACTTCTTCATGAACACGCTCAACAATATCCACGCCCTCATCGACATCGACCCCTCGAAGGCACAGGAAACTGTTCTGGAATTGTCGAAGATGATGCGTTACGTGCTCTACGAAGGTGATAGGAAGGGAGTGCCGTTGACCAAGGAGGTGGCGTTTATCCGTACCTACGTCAAGCTGATGCAGCTGCGCTATACCGACAAGGTGCGCATCCAGCTCGACCTGCCCACTGAGGTGCCTGATCGCCAGATACCGCCGTTGATCCTTATCACCTTTATCGAGAACGCCTTCAAACATGGTGTCAGCTACCAGCACGAGTCCTTTATCGAGGTCAGGATGGCAGTCGAGGGGGATTCGTTGATCTTTGAGTGCCGCAACTCGAAAGCCGAGGTTCCTAACGAGGAAAAGGGTGGGGTAGGTCTCTCCAACGTCCGCAAGCGCCTCGACCTGCTCTACGAACAAAACTACACGCTCAGCATCCACGATGAGCCGCAAGAATATACTGTTGAACTTAACATCCCGCTCTCATGATCCGTTGTCTCGCTATCGATGATGAGCCCCTGGCTCTGCAACAATTGGTTGCCTATATCGGCAAAGTGCCGTTTCTGGAACTCGCTGCCCAGTGTCAGAGTGCCTTAGAGGCCCGTCAGTTTCTAGAAAACGATACGGTAGATGCCATCTTCTGCGACATCAACATGCCCGATCTCAACGGCATGGACTTTGTCAAATCACTCGTCGTACCGCCGTTGGTGGTGTTCACTACGGCCTATTCAGAATATGCCGTCGAGGGCTTCCGCGTGAATGCCGTCGACTATCTGTTGAAGCCCTTCGGCCTGCAAGATTTCCAGCGCGCTGCCAACCGTCTGAAAGAGCGACTTGATAATACCTCTGCCTCAGACATATCTCTTACCTCTCACCACTCACCTCTCACCTCTGACAACAATATCCTCTTCCTCAAAACCGACTACCGCATCGTAAAAGTCAGCATCCCCGATATCCGTTATATCGAGGGCATGAGTGAGTATCTGAAAGTTTGGATCGAGGGTGAGGCGAAACCCATCATCACCCTCCTCTCGATGAAGAAGATCGAAGAGCGCTTGCCCGATTATTTCATGCGCATCCACCGCTCTTACATCATCAATCTCAACAAGATTCAGGAGGTCAACAAGAACCGCGTCATCATGGATGCCGACACCTATCTCCCCATCGGCGACCTCTATAAAGAATCGTTCCAATCTTACTTAAACACCAAGTTCTTGGGAAAATAGTCTGGATTAAACTTTCTGCCCGTCTGATCGTCATATAATCAGATATGATAAAAAAAGATTATATGAAAGACTATCTGCCATTTCGATTATTGTTATTGGCATTCTTCGTTGTGACGTTGAATGCCTGTGCACAACCTGCTAAACTGCCCGTTATCAAGATTACTGCCAGTACCGAGTTGAATGCCACGAAGAAAGTGACGGCTCACATGGAGACCGATGGCTATGATGGCTACATCGGTATCAAACTGCGTGGTAACAGCTCGCTGAGTTTCAATCAGAAGAAGTACACCTTTGAACTGCGCGACGACGACGGCGATGAAAAGGATGTCGCCCTGCTGGATATGCCCGCCCACAGCGACTGGGTGCTGCTGGCCCCCTACAACGACGTCTCTATGCTGCGCGACCCGATGGCCTTCCAAATGTGGCGTGAGATGGGCCACTGGGCACCGCGAACCAAGATGGTGGAACTGGTGTTCAATGGCGAGTATTGCGGCATCTACATCCTCTCCGAAGCTATTAAGCGTGGAAAAGATCGCGTCAACATCAACAAGCTAAAGAAGTCGGATGTCTCTGGCCGCGACGTCACTGGCGGTTATATTCTCCGCATCGACACCTACAACGACGATGATGCCACCTTCCCCTCGAAAGTGCCCGGCATCGGTCCCGGCATCATGACCAGTCAGATCACCTGGTCGTGCATCTATCCCAAGAAAAAGAGTCTGCAACCTGAGCAGATGACCTATATCCAGAACTATATCGACACCGTGGAGAGCGTGATTCAGGGGCCCGACTTCGCCGACCCTCAGAAGGGTTATGCCCGCTATATTGATGTGCCCTCGTTTGTCGACTATTTCATCCACACCGAACTCAGTCTGAATGCCGACGGCTATAAGCGAAGTGCCTATTTCTACAAGGAGAAACAGCAGGAGGATGGTACAGGTGGCAAGTTGGTGGCCGGACCCGTATGGGACTACAACCTCGCTTATGGCAACTGCAACTTCTGTAATGCGAATCAGTTGGAGGACTGGTGTTTCGAGGGTTGCAACACCCAGCCTACGCCCGCCATCTGGCAGCGGTTGTTGCAGGATCCTGCTTTCAGAAAGGCTGTCAAGGTGCGCTATCAGGAACTTCGAAAGACCATCCTCAGCACCAAGCATCTTAATGCGTTTATTGACAGTCAGGCAAAGTTGTTACAGAAGTCCAAAGACCATCATTTCGAGACCTTCCCTGAGTTGCTGGTCAATCAGAACCGACCCCAGCAGGGCGCACGTCCCCAGGGACCTCCGACGATGGGAGGCTTCGGTATGTTCGGTGGTGGGCGTAATTTCAGTTTCGACCCCATCTCGATGTTTGCCGCCTATCGCGTCAGCAGCTACGACGAGGAGATCACCATCCTCAAGCAGTGGCTCGCCGACCGTCTGGCCTTCCTCGACAAGAATATCAGCCGTTTTGATACCGACTGGGAACCTCGCGTCCAGCAGCCTAAAGAGATCAAGTCACAGTTTGGCGGTTTCGGTGGCGGAGGTTTCGGTGGAGGCTTCGGCGGCGGTGGCTTTGGAGGCTATGGTGGAGGCGGCTTTGGCGGTGGCTTCCCCTTCCCGAGAATGCAATAGTTTTGATGTGACTGCTGTTATTTGTATTTCTCGACGCGGGCATCGTGGATGACGCCTTGCCAGTTGAGGCCGAAGGCGAAGTCGTAGGTATTGCCGTCGGCATCCTGATAGCAGCGCATGTCGCGTGGCACATCCTCCTGTTGCTGCTCTACCGTTGTCATGTCGGCGGGCATCTGCATGGGCAGGAGGGCTGAGGGCTCTGCCTTGCCGCTGATGATATCGAGCAGGGCCTGATGCTGTACCTTGAAAGAGATGAGTATGGCATCGGCTGAAGGTTCGATCTCAGAGAATACCACGGGCTTGCCTATCTCTACGATGACGATGACAGGCTTTTCGCCCATCTGCCGCTTGGTGTCGGTGACCAGCTGCATGTCGTCGCGGTTGTAGGCCTTGATGGTCTTGCCCTTGAAACTGCGGTTCTTGGTCTTTTCCATCGGATCACCTCCGGCGATACTCACGGCACGGGCGTCACGAGCCGTATAGTCGCTGTATTGCAGGCTGAACGGTAGATAACCATTACCGCCTTTCTTGACATCATCATTGCTGTAACCGATGCCCGTGCTCGGCTCCTGAATCAGGCAGATGGCGAAGTCGGCCTGCTCGGGCTGCTCCACCACATCGAAGTATTTCTTGACCAGTGCAAGGTCGATCGGCTCCACGGTCTTCTCCTCAGAGATGCCGCCCCAGATGCCAGGAATGGCAGGGAAATGGCGCTTGGGCACATACACCTTTTTGTGATCTTTCACGGGAAGCACCTGATTGCCGTGGTTCTTCAACATGACGATCGATTTGAGCTGTGCATCGTAGCCCTCCTGCATGAACTCGGGCTTACCCACAATCTGTGCCGTCTCTGCGGGGTCGAGGTAGGGATTCTCGAAGAGACCCACACGGAACACGTTGAGTAACAAACGGCGGGCCGACTGCTCAAAGCGCTCGCGGGCATTCTGTTCGCCCTGGTCCTTGCTCCACATCTGATAGGCCTCTACTATAGGCCCAATCTCGTTGTTGCCACCAAACTGATCGACGCCAGCCTGCAGGATCTTGTAATGACGCTCAGCCTCGTTGAAGGCTTCCATGCCCCAAGGCTTTCCGCCGATAGGACTGTCGAGCACCTTGATATCCTTGGTGATGCCCCAGTCGGTACAGACTACGCCCTCGAACTTCGCTTCATCTCTGAGTTGCTGCTGGATGAGCCACTTGCTGTAGCTGCCACCCACATTCTCGCCAGAGGGATCCTGATTCCAGAGAATGCTGTAGATGGGCATGACGGCTGAGGCCATCCCTGTTCCTCCATTGAGCTTGAATGCACCCTCAACGAACGAACGCTTATGCATGGCGAGGTTGTTGCCTGGGTAGACGGCATACTTGCCTGAGGCGAAGTGCGAGTCGCGTCCTCCCTCCTGGGCGCCGTAGCCATACCAGTGTTTCACCATCGCATTGACACTCTTCACGCCCCAGCCTTTGGTCTCAGGTGTGGTCTGGAAAGCATCGCAATAGGCTTGTGCCATATCCGTAGCCAACTGAGGGTCCTCGCCAAACGTGCCGTCGAAACGGAACCAACGGGGATCAGTGGCGATGTCGACCTGAGGCGATAAGGCCGTGGCGATGCCCAAGGCACGGTATTCTTCGGAGGCAATCTCACCGAAGCGATACACTATCTGAGGATCGAAGGTGGCAGCCAGTCCGAGTGACGTGGGCCAGAGCGATATCTGTCCGCCGGCACCGGCATTGAATTCCGTGGTGGCCTTTGCCTCATGACGGGGGTCGGAACTGGTATTGGCAGGGATGCCGTGATCGAGACCCTCGACAAAGGCCTGCATGTGATTGTTCCACTGGGCAGCGGTTGTTGGGCTCTCCACACTTGTGATCAGCACCGCCCGCAGATGATCGTCGCGCAGGAACTTGGTCTGATCGGCTGTCAACGAAGAGTCGGGCACAGCCTGATGGCTGCTATAGAGCATCAGTCCGGCTATCTCTTCTATCGACAACTGCGAGGCCAGGTCGGCAGCACGCTCCTCAGCAGGGAGACGCCAATCCTCGTAGGCATCGAGTGAGTCGTTACGGTTCAGGTCTTTGAAGGCATAGCCATCGACTGTCAGGATTTTGACACCCGACTGTGGTGAATAGCCCAGCGAGGGGCCGTCCTTCTGAGTTACCAACATAAAAGAGTCTACCTGTTTCTCCGACCATTTCTGGCCATCACACGCTGCGAGGGTCATCAGTATTGCTGCCGCAGCCACCTTCATTATCATTTTCGATTGGATCATGTTTTAGTTATTTTGTTGTTAGACGGGGCAAAGTTACGAAAAAACGAGCGAAATGCAAAAGGAAAATTGCAAAAAGCTTGCGCCGATGCTCAGCAGAAATATGGAGAGGACGATACTACTCATTTCCTAATAATTATAAAATTTTGGCGCAAAGGTAGCAAATATTCATGGATTTTTCGTATATTTGCCCATTGATTTAATATGTTTTGTGATATATTTGAGAGAAAGAAAAATAGTAAAATATGAAAAAGATTATGATTACAATGATGCTGGTCATCGCAGTGGTGACGGCATCGGCACAGGCAGAGAAGACAAGAGGGTTTGATGACCTCTATCATTACATCGAAAACCTCGACGTGTTTGAATACGGTCAGGAGGAAGCCCGCGCGTACTACATTCCGGGGCATCACATCCTGCTCAACGGACAGTGGAAATTCTTCTATGGCGACACGCCTCAGGAGATTCCCGCCAACTTCTACGAGGAGAAGTTCTCCGACGCGAAGTGGGCGACTATCGACGTGCCGTCGAACTGGGAGATGAGAGGCTATGGCGATCCGCTGTTCCGCAACGTGGCCGCACCGTTCCAGGCCGACCCGCCGATGACCCCGCGTGACTACAACCCCACGGGAGCCTATCGCACCACGTTCACCATTCCGTCCGACTGGAACGGCGAGGAGGTATTCCTGCGTTTCGAGAAGGTGGCATCTGCTTCGTTCCTATGGGTCAACGGTCAGGAGGTGGGCTACAACGAGGGCGCCCAGGAGCCTGCCGAGTACAACATCACACGGTATCTGAAAAAAGGTCGCAACATGCTGGCCATGAAGGTTATCAAATACAGCGACGGCTTTTATCTGGAAGGACAGGACTACTGGCGCCTGGCTGGCATCTTCGACGATGTATATCTCTATGCTACGCCGAAGACCCGTCTGTTCGACTGGTATGTCACAACAGACTTGGACAAGGACTACCGCGATGCCGACCTGAACATCGAGGTGACTGTCAGAAGCTATGATGCACAGCCTGTGAGTACACCATTGAAGGTTCAGGCCGTGCTGACTGGTGCCGACGGACAGGAAGTGGCGCGATTGGAAAGTCAGGCGGCAACGTTCGATGGCAGCAGCACATTGACGCTGAACATGAACAAGCATATTGCCAACCCCCTGAAATGGACGGCTGAAACGCCGAATCTGTATGAGCTCAAGATGTACCTCGTGGATGCTGCAACGGGCAAGCGACTGTCGGAAAGCACGCCCGAGGATGCCCGTCAGGATGTGGGCTTCAAGGAGACTGAAATGCGCGACAACGTCTTTTATCTGAACGGTAAGCCCCTGAAGGTGAATGCCCAGTGCTCGCACATGCAAGACCCCGACAACGGTCATGCTGTGACAGACGAGCTGATTAAGAAAGATATGACCATTCTGAAACAGTTTGGTTTCAATGGCGTGCGCACCAGCCACTATCCACCCGTGCCGCGCTATCTGGAATATGCCGCCCGCTACGGACTGTATATCATTGACGAGGCCGGCGTGGAGGCGCATGCCACCGAATGGGTTTCAGGCGACAAGCGTTTCATTCCGATGTACAGGGAGCGTGTGCGCCGTATGGTGCTGCGCGACCGCAACCAGCCTGCGGTGCTGTTTTGGAGTGCCGGCAATGAGAGCGGCGAGGGTCCCAATATCGGTGAGGTGATTGACGAAGGCCGCAAATACGACCACACCCGCTGGTGGATGTACGGTGGCAATGCCTATAGCCATCCAGCAGAGGATATCATCGGTCCGCGCTACCCAACGCCATTGGCACTCGACCTTAGGGTGGGCCGTCATGGCGATGGCGACGTGCGTCCGTCGTTCATGGATGAGTATATATCTGTGGCTGGCAATGGCGGTGGTATGTTCGACGAGATGTGGCGCGCCATCTATACCCACGAGCGAAGCATCGGCGGTGCCGTCTGGGACTTTGTGTCGCCAGGACTTACGCAGCCCGCTCGCAGGCTTATGGACAAATCGGGCCATCAGGTGATGACACATATCATGGGCAATGCCAAACTGGTGGCTGACAGTCGTAATCGTAAGAATCATGTGATAGACCTCAGCGGACACGACGAGTGGGTGGAAGTCTATCGTGACGACTGTTTGGAGGTTACCGGCAGCAACATCACCATCAGTTTTGATGTCTGTCCGCGCAAGCTCATCAGCTCGTGCGGCTCGTTCGTGACCAAGGGCGAGTGGCAGTTCGGCATCGAGCAGCGAGGCAAGGAACAGTTGCTGTTCTATATCAACACCGACAAGGCTCCTGAGGGGGCACAGAACGATGGCCGTCCCTTTGGCAGAAGACCTGCGGCCACGAACCACAAGTATGAACTCACAGCCCCGCTGCCCAGCGACTGGGAGAACAAGTGGCACCATGTGGAAGCCTGCTACGACGGCAAGCAAATGACGGTAAGCATCGACAACGCGCAGGTAGCCCAGATGGAGGCTCAGGGCAACATCATCAATGCGCCATTCCCCGTGAACATAGGCCGCAATGAGCAGACCCACGGACAGGACACCCGCGTCTATATCTGCGATGCACTGATGGACAATGTCGTCATCGCCGACGCCACAGGCCAACTGCTGAACCTCGACTTCGAGACGGAGCAGCAGGAGGGCAGGTATTTCAGTTACGGCATCGGTGCCCGCACCTACGGCACGATATGGCCCGACAGGACCGTTCAGCCGGAAATCTATCAGATGAAGAAATCCTCCCAGCCCATATCCTGCACGCTGCTGAGTGCCGACAACGGTACGGTAGAGATATGGAACAGGAACCATTTCATCAACACCTCGTATTACGACATGAAATGGGAACTTTACGAGGACGGCGTCTGTCTGCAGCAGGGAACGCTCAGTCCTGATGTCGCACCATTGACCAAAAAGGTTATCACCCTGCCTTATAACCGCCCCGCTATCAAACCCGGCTGCGAATACCGCCTCATGATTACCAGCAGTCTGAAGGCTGATGAAATCTGGGCGAAGAAAGGTCACGTCATGGCCTGGGACCAGTTGGAACTCCCCTGGCGCCAGTTGGCTATACCTTCTGACAAGACCATCGGAAAGGCCGTGCTGAGCCGTACTAACGACGCTATCACAGTCAGCGGCGACGGATTCTCCTACACCTTCACCCCCGACGGCCAGCTATTCAGCATCAAGCAATCTGGCAAGGAACTGCTCAAGTCGCCACTTCAGATGAACGTGTGGCGCGCCCCGCTGGCACTTGAGGTCGACGGCTGGGACCAGTGGAACATCACCTACAACAACCGCAAGGCTTGGAACGGCTCTCAGATAGCCAACGAGTTCTATAGCAACAACCTGAACACCACCACCCGCATCCCCATCTCTTGCCAGGCCTTCGAGGCCAATGGACAGGTCTATGTCAATGTGCGCTGGTTCTCCCAGTTTGGTGCCCCTGTTAACACATCGCTCGATGCCTACATCACAGGTCTGCGCTATTCGGGTTTCTCCGAGGTCTATGAGTACCGCATCAACGGCGACGGCACCATCGCCCTCCATCATATTCTTGAGCCAGAGGGACAGATGCCCGCCCTTCTGCCACGCATCGGACTGACCATGACGCTCTGCGACGACATGCAGCAGGTGAAGTGGTATGGTCGCGGTCCGGAGGAGAACTATCCCGACCGCAAGACTGGTTATGCCATCGGCATCTACGAGAAAACCGTAGATGATATGTTCGAGCCCTATCTCATTCCGCAGGACTGCGGTCTGCGCTGCGACAACCGCTGGCTCGATATGAGCAATGGCTCCGGTCAGGGACTGCGCTTTGCGATGGACGAGCCGTTCAACTTCAACGCTTACCACTACAGCACCGACAACCTGACGAAGGCGGTATATACCTACCAGCTCCAGCAGCAGGACGGCGTCACTCTGAACCTCGACTACAACACCACTGGCGTAGGCTGCACGGCCTGCTACGTCTTGCCTGGCTATCAGGTCAAAGCCACCCGCTACGAGCGACGTCTGACAATCAAACCAATATCAAAGTGAGGACGAACTTCTTCTTCACATCACTTCTGAACGTGGTCTGCGAGATGGCTCCTTATCTGCTGTTGGGATTCTTCATCGCAGGCGTACTGCACGTATTTGTGCCGCAGAGGTTCTATGCCAACTATCTTTCGCGGAATAACAAGTTGTCTGTGCTATGGGCGGCGCTGTTAGGTATACCCCTGCCGCTATGTTCATGCGGCGTCATCCCTACCGCTATCGGACTCAGAAACGAAAAAGCTTCGAAGGGAGCCATCGCCTCGTTTCTCATAGCCACACCACAGACGGGCATTGACTCCATCTTGGCCACGTTCTCGCTGATGGGACTGGGTTTTGCGATTATCCGTCCTACGGCAGCGCTTATCACAGGCGTTTGCGGCGGACTGCTGGTAAACCGACTGGTTCGCGAGGATGACGTCGTTGATATCGTCAACTGTTCATGTCAGACGGAAAAGGGCAACAGGATCTGGCGTGTACTGAAATATGCCTACTATGATATGCTTCGCGACATCGGTCTGCGACTGCTCATCGGACTTGTCGTGGCAGCATTGATTCAGGTCGCTGTGCCTGATGAGTTCTTCCTCAGCTTCGGCAGTCAGCCCTTATTACAGATGCTGGTCATACTCATCATTGCCGTTCCAATGTATATATGCTCGACGGGTAGTATCCCAGTGGCAGCAGCCCTGATGATGAAGGGTCTCTCGCCTGGCGCGGCACTGGTGATGCTGATGGCAGGCCCTGCCGTCAATCTCGCGTCAATCCTCGTGGTTCATAAGTCGATGGGGCGCCGTTTTACCTCTATCTATCTGATGACCATCGTAGGCTTTGCCGTTCTCTTCGGACTGCTACTTAATGCAACTGGAATCGACTTCACCGTTGCCGCTCAGGATGCTTGCTGCATGGGGGCATCAACTCTGCCCAGTCCGTTTAAGATTGTTTGCGCCACAGTATTAACATTATTAATTGTATTTGCTCTTATGATGAAGTTTTTCAGCAGATTTACAGACAAAAAGCCCTTAGATCCAGATGTGACCGTCTATCGTGTCGAGGACATGCATTGCAGTCATTGCGAGGCTGCCGTAGTCCGCGCTGTCGAGGATGTGCCTGGCGTTGAAAAAGCCAAGGCCAGTGCTTCCGCCAACACCCTCACCATCAAAGGTCCCGCTACCGAAGAAGCCATCCGCACAGCGGTCGAGGGTATTGGTTATACATTCAAGGGACGGAGCAGCGAGAGCCGTTAAGCTCGCTTAAACGGCCGAATCGTGACGGAGCTCGACGCAGTCAAGGAGAAATTATAGCCTTTTATCTGGGCAAAGAACTCCACCTCAATCTTCACCACGAAGATAGCATACTGATCCCAGTCGAAGCCTTTGCATATAGTGGAAATATAGTCAGTCTTACCAGAGTCGTAAGAGTCCGAGAATCGCAAGATTCCCGGACCCTTCTTTTTCACTAGCTCTTTTGAGCGTTAGTCCTTGTCGAGGCCTTCGCCACCGTCGCCACCTTCGTCGCTGGTACCGGTGTTGATCACGAGGGTAGAGGCCTGACCGGGCATCGCGAAGTTGCCGGTGTAGACGCCGTTGTCCTCAGTCAGTTCGATGCTCGAACCGTTGATGGTGGCTGTCGGGGTCTGACCCTCTGCGGGCGTGATGCTGATCTCCACCTCGTCGTCCTCGCTCAGGTTAGAGCCTGAGGTCAGGGCATTGCCGTTGAGCGTCACGGTGGCAGAGCCGGAACCGCTGGTGGCAATGGTCAGGGCGAAGTTAGTGGGCTGGTTCTGGTTGCCGCCCTCTGAGCCACTGTTGCCGCTCTGACCGCCGTTCTCTGAGCCAGAGCCTGAGCCGCTACCGTTACCGGAGCCATTACCTGAACCCTCGTTGGAACCTGCCGAAGCACCGCCGGTGGCGGCAGCCTTGGCAGCTGCGATCTCGGCCTTGGTCTTGTCGGTCCAGGAGAGCTTGGCGTCCTTCTTGAGCTCGTCGCGGGTGAAGTCGCCGGTTGACTGCGCCAGGAGCTTGATGGTCTTCACGGCAGGACCGGTCTTCGCGCCCTCACCGAGGTTGCCGATTGTGGCTGATGCCACCTTGTCGCTGGCGGCGTCGTACATGGTTTCCAGACCGTTGCCCTCGACGGTGGCCTTGAAGATAGCCAGGTTGTCGATCTTCACGGTGTTGCCGTTGAGCACCTGCTCGCGGATGCACTTCACGAAGTCGATCAGGATACCGGTGATGGTTCCCTCAGAGAACGCCGTGTTGTGCTCAGCCATGTGATGCGCCATGTCCTGCACGGTCATGGTCTGTTTGTAACTCACGCGGGCGTAGAGCTTACCCGCCTGTTCGGACTCCGAACTTTCTGTCACTTTTGACAAATACAATTCAATCATACACTTAAAAATTTTTCGTGGTATTATATTACTAAGTGGACCAGCTGCATCGGGTGGCCCTTCCCGCCTGTATTTACATTGTTTCTTATGACTCTACAAAGGTACGAAAAATATCTGAGACCACCAAACATTTCGTCATAAAAAAGTGTTAAAAATTACACAGTAGGGACGGTTCCTATTGTGTAATTCAATAACCCATCCTTATTGCCGGATAAGGGTGGGTTATTACGCAATAAGGCAGGGTTATTTCTTCGTCGAAAGATAGTACTCGCTGAAGTCCTTGCAGCTTGGGGGCAGCTGATGGTGAACGAGCGAGGGCAGGATCTGTTGCAGTTGGAGGAAGAGACGCTCGCCAGGCTCATCACGATCGGGATACATGTGAAATATAATGGATAATTGAGAATGGACAATGGATAATTGTTCGGCGTCCGCTTTCGAAAGGAGGGTGGCAGAGGGGATGGCGATGGCCTTGTGACCGGCGGAGAGCATGGCCCAGCAGTCGGAGCAGCCTTCGGTGATGTAGAGGTCCTCGCCTGGACGGAGCAGATTGAGTACAGGCAGATTGTAGATGCCGCATTGCGAGCCGGCGGGGAAGCGGAAACGGGGTAGGGCGTCGCGCACGAGGTTGCGGTTCTGCACGCCCACGAGCCGGCCCTCCTGATTATAATAAGGTATCTGCAACCAACTCACGCCCTGCCTATCCGTCCACGACGTCAGCCTGCACCAGCGCACCACGCGAGGATCCAGCCTGCGCTCCTCATAGAGAAACCGCCTTGCCGCCTCGTTCAGCCACGGCCGCTCAAAATACCGCTCATACCGGCTTGCATCAAACGGTTTCGCCTCCCCATAATTATCCATTGTCCATTTTCCATTATCCATTATAACATTATGCTCGTCGGCGAGCCATTTGCAGGCCTCATGGAAACCGAGGTTAAGATGCCGCATCACGAGGTCGATGGTGCCGCCCGAGGCCCCGCAGACAAAGCATCTGAAGCTATTCCTGCGCACCGAAAACGACAGGCTCGCGTGATGATCGTCGTGAAACGGACACAATGCCTTGTGCCTCGCCACGCTTAGCCCGAGTCGCTGCGCGACCCCCTCAATGGGCAGCTCGCGCAGCTTCTGAATTTCATATTTCTCCATGACTATTCACTAATCACTATTCACTATTCACTATCCCTTCAGGTATTCGTCGGTCTTCGTGTACAGTCCCGTCTGGTTCGAGTAGGTGATGAACTTGCGGTGCACCCATAGACTCAATTGTCCCTTGGTGCCCTCTTTGCTCTTTCCGATTTCCACACGGAGCGCTTCCAGTTGAGCCTCGTTGAAGGTGTCGGGCAGCGAGTCGAGCATGTTCTTCGGACCACGACGCTGGGCCTCACTCACCTGATCAGTGGCCTGGCTGAACATGTCGGCAAAGAGATGCATCTTCGACCACAAGTCATGGTACACCAGCCACTCTACCAGCTCGCCCATAGACCGTGTCCATGTCTGGTTGTTGAGTGCCCACATCACGCAGCCGGCCTTCCAGGCATTGATAAGAGCACGCTTGGAGATGTCCCACAGGTCGTCATCATCGGCCAGGTCGGCCATCGTCGCCATATCCTCGGCCATCTTGTCGATCAGCTTGTTCAAAGGCTTGATAATGTAACGACCCTTGCAGATGTCGAGTCGCGCCAGGTATTCCTCCAACTTCTGGTAGAACTCGTCTGTATACTCGCCCACGCGGGGAATTTTTCCTTTGCGACCTCCACGCGGCTTGAAGGAGAATACGATACGTCCGAAGGTGCCGTTGAAGAGTTCGTTCTTATAGAAGGGACGTACGGTAATGGGCACGCCCGACATGGTGATGTTGGCACGCATGATGGGGTTGCCGGTGACGCCGTCGACCGTGGCACGCAGGGCGCCGGCCTTTGCCTTGTCGAAGATGTTGCGGAACGTCTTGGAAACCTGCTTGTGGCTGCCGCACAGCTGGTCGGCCATCTCCACCTCGGGCAGGTCGAAATACTGCGTCCGTCCACCCAGTTTTTCAAGGGCGATGGCATTTTTGAGGAAGGCCGGTTTGGTGGTGTCGACAGGTGGAAACCAAATGGCAATCGTGGGACATACGGGCGTGTCCTTAGCGTTCTTCTTGGCCTGGTAGAGATTCGACCAATCCTCCAACTTTTTGTATTCCGCTTCGTCGTGACGGGTGAAGTCGCGGCAAATTGCTTTCACTAAGTCGGTCAATTGGCCCTTGTTGTCGCCCGAATTGCCCACCAACTGGGCCATCATGCCACATGTTTCCTTCCAACTGCGGTCGGGATACTGAAATTCTGCGCTGCTGATGTGCGCACCAAGAGAGGGAAAGAGCATCGGAACGAGGGATTCGTGCATGTCTTTCGAGGCCTGCGTGAGCAGGAATTTGATACATTCTGTACCTTTTCCGAGGTTAGGCATCTCGGGAGCCTTCTGATTGCTAATGTCGTATCTCATTGATTTTCTGCTATTTAGATGATTATTGACTGGCTTGTCATTTCAATTTCAATTATTTCAGTTTTATTTTTGAGATATCAAAATCCCTTCTTATTATATATAACTATCTATATATCAATTAGTTATGAATATATATAAGGGGTTTTTGACCACCTTATTTTTAATTGAAATAACTGAAATTGAAATAGACGCGACTTTTTACTATTCACTATTAACTATTCACTATTCACTATTAACTATTCACTATTCACTTCTTCCTACCAGGCCTTCGAGCGCCCAGAGCAGTTCGTTGGCTACGCTGCTGGCATACTTCGCCACGCTGAAATCCTTGTCGACCTTCATGGGTTTGAGGTTCGGGCGGTAGGTGCCGTCGGCGTGGCGGGTAACGGTGATGTACTGGCCGTTGTAGACCTGCGGGTTGCGCTTCTGCGCAGGCTGGGGCAGGGTCTCGACGAAGGTGAAGTGATCCTCGTAGCAGAACTCCTCGCAGAACACGTCGCGACGCAACACGCCGGGATAGCTCTTGCCGGTCTTGGCATAGCGGTCGCTGCGCAGCTGGGTTTTCAGATTCACGCAGAGGTGCGTGTTGTTGTTCCAGAATGTCTCATTGTTCTTTTTCATTTTTATTATTAGGTTCGGGTGTTGCCTCGGTCTCACACGAGGGGCCCTCCGCCCAACGGGGGAAGTGAGACTGGCCTTCGGTCCAACGCTTGACCATTTTCCCCCGATGGTTGGTGCTGCAAAGGTACGAAAAAGGATAAAGAAAAAGGTCTTATATAAGACTTACTATAAGACTTATATAAGACCCTAACTGATTGATTCTTAGTCTATTTCATTATCTTGTCGATTTCGTCGCTTCTGGGTGGTAGCTTACCCGTCTGCTGCCATGAGCCTGCCAGTTGTGCCATGTTCGAGATGCCCCAGAGCTGCTGAAACAACTTCCATTTCTTCTTGATCTGCAATTTCTCGGCCATGCGGTCGGCGATGTAGGCTGCCTGGTTAGCCGATATGCCCTCGGCCAGCGCATAGCCGTCAGCCACGATAAATCTCGCATCCCTCAACTGCTGCCACAATACCTGCGCTTCGGCAGTCAGCAGTTCAGCTAAGTTCTCAGTCATGGTGCTCGTCGACTGAGGCTGCTCCGTCAGTTCTTCATCATCGAAGTGGCTCAGCGATTCCATGATGTCCTCCGACATCTCCAGTTTTGCAGCTGTGATGAGTTCCAGGAGTACCGTCTTAGCGGCCTCACGCTTGCTCTGCGTCTTACGCTTTGATGTATTCAGGTATATGCGTATGGCTTTCGATACATCGTCGGCCGACGATTTCTTCGCCACACCGGCAGACAGTTTACCAAGTTCTTTCAGTTGTATGTCCTTATCCTGAAGCTGTTGATTCAGTCCGTCAATCTCTTTCTGCTGCTCCTCGTTTACAGAATTCAGCTGGTCAATCTTGTCGTGCAACCGTTTATTTTCTTCCAGTACCTGCTGAATGCCGTTAAAGTAATTAGCCCACTGGGCCGTAAGGTCTTTCATCTTCTGTAGAGGGTCTTCCTCGATGATCTTAATATCGGCTTCTGTCATACAAAAAAGGTTTTTATTGTGTTTATTAATTTTTGTGTATCGCTCCCAAATTTTTTTGGCGAAATCGGCTGCAAATTTAGCAAATATTCTCTATCATTGGATATATTTTTATGTTAATAATCCCAAAACCACCGCCGAAATTTTTCCACCCGAAACAATTTTAGGCATTTTAACACAATTTAAGGGGGGGTAACGCTCGTTAACAAAAATTATTTGTAACTTTGTGGCCAAATAATTACTAAAGTATTAACTCATAATAATTAGTTTATGACAACAAAGAAAAAGTATGAGAAGCCCTCGATGCAGGTCTTCGAGTTGAAACAACAACTGCAGTTGCTTCAGGCAAGCGGTTTGGATCCGTTTAATAATGGCGGTGATCCGTTGAATCCGTAAACAATCATGTTGAACCCTTTAAAGAAATGACGACAATGAAAACATTGAAGATATTCAGCATGGCAGCGCTGGCCCTCGTGATGGCCGCCTGCGGCAGCGACGATAACGTAATAGAGCAGCAGCCCGCACAACAGCAGGCGAAGATGCACTTCACCGCCACCATCGCAGCACCCAACAGTGGTGCCACCACGCGCACGACATACACCGAGGACGGAACATCCATCAACGTGGCCTGGAAGTCAGGCGATCAGATAGCCCTGATTCATGGTGGTGTGAAGGACGTGGTAACGGTTGGAACTCCCAATCCCGATGGCTCTGCCCCTATCAGTGGTGACATCACCGTGGGAGCGAACGATGAGACTGTGGTGCTGGCCTATCCGGCTGCCGCCGTTTCTTCGGCTACGCCCTCTAGTACGTTTCCTTTTACGCCAAACCCCACCTGTTGGGATAAAGCCCACGCCCAAGACGGTACGCTGGAATTTATTCAGAACAACATCGACTTCCGAATGGGCTCTGGTAAACTTGCTGTCAGTGGAGACCCTGCCACGGCTTCGCTCAAGGCCAACGTATCCATGCCCAGCATGATTTCCATCTGGAAGCTCACGCTGCAGGACAATACATCAGCAGCCCTCTCGGCCACCGCAGTAACGGTTAAAGCCAATGGTGAACTTGTGGCTGGAGCAACGAGTACAGCCAAGAGTGCTTATTACCTCTGCATGGTTCCCTCATTTATACCCGCAGGCGACCTGGTTATCGAGGCTACCGATGGCTCTGATACCTACACTTATACGAAGGCTGGTGGTGTCAGCCTCGAAACAAGCAAATACTACCAGAGCACAGTGACGATGACGAAGCAGCTTACTTACCCCATTACTCTCAGTGCAGTGACAAACGACTATATTGGTAGCGTTGTGACGACCGACGGCAACGTATATGCTACGGTAGCTGCTGTAAGCGCTGCCAGCAAGACCGCTGCGGCCATGATTGCCTATGTAAGCGGTACTGGCCACGGTCTGGCGCTGGCGCTGGAGAATGAGGGTTTTATGGACTGGAGCACGGCCAAAACAACCTGCGAAGCACACACACCAGCCGTTACCGGCGGTACATGGCAACTGCCCTCCAGGGACGATTGGAACAATATGATTACCGCAGCAGGCAGCTACACTGCCCTGCGCGACGGCTTCAGCAGTTTTGGCGGCACGAATATGAATGCGAGTACCTACTGGTCTAGTACAGATGCTGGTACTATGGGTAGTATACAACTTAAATATGGCTACAAGTTTCATGAGGGTCAGGGTAGTTGGGGTTCTTTTGGTTCGACCTCTAGTCAATATACCCGTGCCTGCCTCGCATTCTAAGTTATAATCTCCTCTCCCCGCATCGGAGCACTGCGCAATGGTGCGGGGGGAGAACACACGTAACACAACGTATAACGGGGGGACGGTTCTTTTGTTATAACAAATGCTCCGTCCCTGCGTTACATGAGAAAATAATCGGGGAAATGTTTGGTTTTCTCGATTATTTTTTGTAACTTCGCAGAGTATATAACGGAGGGACGGTTCTTTTGTTATATGCTGTGTTGGCTCTCACGTTTCCAAGAGATGAGGGCTATGGTAGTCATGGGGACAAGCACATGGGTATGGGTGCTAGTTCCCCAAAAATGAGAATAGAGAAACGGAAGTCAGCGGCTTCCGTTTCTTTGTGTCTGGACGGTGCTTTTGTGAGAAAATAATCGGGGAAATGTTTGGTTTTCTCGATTATTTTTTGTAACTTCGCAGAGTAATAGAGAGGCGGTTTTGGCCGCGAAAATAACCCTAGTAATTCACCATTTAAAACATTAAAGCGTATGAACAAGACGGTAAAGATGATCCTTCAGGCGATCAGTTATGTCATCACCTTGCTGCTGGGAGCTGCCGGCGGCACGATGGTGTAAAGGTAAAAAAGTAAAAAGGTAAAAAAGTAAAAAGCCATGGAAAACCAGAAGGGCTTTAAAATCTCTCAGTATGCCTGCGCGGTGCTGCTCATTGTGAGCAGCATCGTGATGGTGGCTTACCAAGTGGTCCACGTCGACGACGTGGCGGGCGGGCTGCTCTACTACGTGGCGCAGTCGTTCCTGCTGGCCGGCTCGATCTTCGGACTGGATCAGTATCTCCGTATCATCAAAAAGCACTATCATGAAAAACCAAACGAATAACCCAGAGGCTGCACTCAGCCAAACAAACAAGCTTGATGGCGTTCGCTTATCGCCGCACTTTAAGCTGAATGAATTCATCAAGGCAGACAAGTATCCCGATAACAAGCCGACGCTGCAGGACGTGGTGAACATGGCCTATGGCTGCCAGATGCTGCTGGAGCCGGCACGCATCGAAGTAGGCCCGATCATCGTGAACTCGGGCTTCCGCAACAGCAGGGTGAACCGCTTGGTGGGTGGCGTGAGCAGCTCACAGCATCTCTGCGGTCAGGCTGCCGATATCCGCCCGAAGGACCCCTCGCAGTTCCAGCGCCTCGTGGATTTCCTCAAGGCCTCTCCGCACACCGACCAACTGCTGACGGGCTCCACCTGGCTCCACATCTCCTGGAATCCCTTCGCCCAGCCCCGCCACTTCGTCCGCCTCGGATACTACCGCTGATGCAAGTCTTGGGGACAGGCATGAATATCAGAGGGACGGTTCTTACGATATATCAAAAGAACCGTCCCCATGACTGTCGTCTTTGTCGCTCTCGGCTGATTATCATAAAATAGGGTAGGAAAGTCAAAAAGTGCAGTCGGATGTCGGTTTATTCGGCTAACTTTGTCGCCAGAAACAGACTACTGATTGATATATGAAACGGCAATTATTATGCAGTTTGGTGCTGGCCTTGTGCTTTATGGGCGTGCTGACCTTGCAGGCACAAGGGCTGAGTAGACCGATCCTCGGCGGTGAACTGAGTAACTCGGCGGCGACGTCGGTGGAGGACATTGAAGAGGTGATGCCTCGGATGCGGGCGTTGGGACTGAACACGGTGCTGGTGCCGGCATATTGGGAGTTCGTAGAGCCTGTGGAGGGGCAGTTCGACTTCACGCTCATTGACCGTACCATCGATGTGGCGCGAAGGGAGCAGTTGCAAGTGGTGTTCCTCTGGTTCGGTGCTTGGAAGAACTCGATGTCGTGCTATGCGCCGGGGTGGTTCAAACAGGACACGAAGCGGTTTCCAAGGGCGATGACTGCCGAGGGGAAGCAGATGGAGATTGCATCGTGTTTCAGCGACAATGTGTTGCAGGCAGATCTGAAAGCATTTTCGGCACTCATGCAGCATATCAAGGAGCGTGACCCACAGCGCGAGGTAGTCGTCATGATGCAGATAGAAAACGAAATCGGTATGTTGGAGTCGGCACGTGACCATTCGCCGCAGGCAGAGAAAGTTTATAAGCAGGAGAAGTGGGCGGAACGTTATGGAACGGATGAGTATGCCGACGAGAAGTTTATGGCGCTGAGTTATGCCCGCTATGTGGAGCATCTGGCCAAGGCTGCCCGAGAAATACACGACATGCCGCTCTACGTGAATGCAGCTATGAACAGTCGTGGCCGCCGTCCGGGCGAATATCCCTCGGCAGGCCCGTTGGCACATCTCATTGACTTCTGGCATGAGGGCGCACCCAGCATCGATTTGCTCGCACCCGATATCTACGACACCGGTTTTAAGTCGTGGTGCGCACAGTATGCGATGCCTTTGCGTCCGCAAGACGGCGGAAAGGTGAAAAATCGTCTCTTTATCCCTGAGAGCCGTTGCTGCGAGAACAGTGGCGTCCGTGCCCTTTATGCCTTCGGCGAGCATCAGGCTTTGGGGTTCTCACCCTTCGCCATCGACCAGGCTAGTGAGAAAGAAACGGAATCTGTGACACAAGCCTACGGACTCATAAAACAGTTGGCGGTAGCAAATTCTTGCGTCCCTTCGGTAGCAAGCGGCAAAGCCGAGTCTTCACTCTTCACTATTCACTCTTCACTTAAAACTTGGGGACTTCTCTTCGATCAGGAAGACCGTGAGCGCATTATCGATGACGACGGTGTGGTGATGACCTGCCGCCATTATTTCACTCTTCCTTGGGATCCCCGTGCCACCGACGGCACTGCATGGCCCGAGGGTGGTGCTATGCTCATCCGTCTCAGCAAATACGAATACTTATTGGCTGGTAGTGGTGTGGTTATCGACTTCAAAACTCCCACGGAGAAGCAACAAACCGAGCAAAAACAATTAGGCGAGGATGGTTTCGCCGAAGCAGGTGGGAATACAGGCCAGAAGGCGAACAAGCGTTTCAATGGCAAGCGCCTTGGCCTTCTGTCCGTTGATGAGGTCGCTATTACTGACGATGGCACTATGCAATACCTACGTCGCCATAACGGCGACCAGACCCACCAAGGCCGTCACGCCCGCATCGGCGTTGGCGAGTGGAAAATCCTCCACATCAAACTTTACGAATATTAAGAAAGAGACAAAGAGGCTGTGAACGCCAAGACCATCGAACTTCGTGATGCTGGCTATCAGGTAACAAGTGGCCCGCGAACTACTGGCGACGGCTATTACGAGAGTTGCATCCTCGGCCCAGAGGGTATTCAAATAGAGATAACAATATGAAATGGACTGTATTATCAGATAACAGGTCGAGTAATCCTGCGCTTGAGACAGAGCATGGCCTTTCTATCCTGTTGGAAACTGGATGTCACAAGATCCTGCTTGATACAGGTGCGAGTGATATGTTTGTCCGAAACGCAGAGCTGCTGGACATAGATCTCAGTGATGTGGATTATGTTTTCATTTCTCACGGGCATAGTGACCATGCGGGAGGTTTACGGTACTTCTTGGAACAGAATCAAAATGCTCAGGTTATCGTCTCGCCCGATGCCATGAGCGGAAAGTTTTATTCCAAACGAGGAAATCTGCACAGCATCACTACGGAGTGGCCGGAGATAGACAATGACAGACTTATTTTGATAGACCAAACCTGCGAAATCGCAGAAGGTCTCCACGTGATTGCCCATATCCCCCAGATTTATCCGATGCCCAAGGGGAATCAGAATCTCTATATTCAGGATGTCAACGGGGATTATATCCACGACGATTTCCGTCATGAACTGGCCCTGTATATCGATGGTCTGCTATTTACAGGTTGTGCTCATAGCGGACTTGAAAACATTCTATCGTCTTGCCCTTGGCCCGTCCATACCGTTGTAGGTGGCTTCCACCTGCTTGACGGACAGGAATCGGAAGAAGAATTGGCAGCTTTGGCTCAACGGTTGAAAGCCAATTATCCCAATACGCTGTTTTACACTAGCCATTGCACGGGTGACAATGTGTTTGAGGTGATGAAGGGCGTGATGGGTGAACAGCTGCAGTCCTTCAGTTGCGGATCGGCTGACTATCATAAAATAGGGTAGGAAAGTCAAAAAGTGCAGTCGAAAGTCGGTTTATTCAACTATCTTTGCCCCCAGAAACAAACTACTGATTGATATATGAGACGGCGATTATTATGCGGTATGGTGTTGGCCTTGTGCGCTTTGGGCGTGCAGGCCGCAGTGCCAGGTGTCTATGACGTGCGGGACTATGGTGCCAAGGGTGATGGCAAGGCTCTTGACCATGTGGCCATCAACAAGGCGATAGAAGCTGCCACAAAGGATGGTGGTGGACAGGTGGTACTGTCGGCAGGAACGTATCTCTGCGGCAGTATCCGGTTGAAGAGCAATGTTGATCTGCATCTGATGGCTGGGGCGAAGATTCTGGCTGCTCCTGCTGAGATGAAGGCATACGACGAGAGTGAGTCGTTCGGTGGCTTTCCTGAGTATCAGGATGGTGGACATACTTATTTCCATAACTCGTTGATCTGGGCTGAAGGACAGAAGAACGTCAGCATCACAGGTCACGGCATGATCGACGGTGAGGGCCTGACGAAGCATGATACTGAAAAGGCCGGTAATGTACAGGGTGGTTCGATAGGCACGGGCGATAAGGCCATCGCCTTGAAGCTGTGCCGCAACGTCACCATCCGCGACATCACCATCTATCGCGGTGGGCACTTCGCCATCATCACCACAGGCTGCGACATCGGCACCATCGACAACGTGACGATTGACACCAACCGCGACGGTATCGACATCGACTGCTGCAAATACTTCACCGTGAGCAATACCAAGGTGAACACGCCTAATGACGACGCCATCGTACTGAAGAGTTCGTATGCCCTGAAACGGCCTGTGCTGTGCGAGCATATCCTCATTACCAACTGCGTGGTGACGGGCTATAAACTTGGTACCTTTTTGAGTGGCGAGTATATCCCGGAAAAAGTGAACTGGGTTTGCGGACGTATCAAACTCGGCACCGAATCGAACGGCGGCTATCGCAATATCACCATCTCCAACTGCACTTGTATGTGGAGCAGCGGCCTGGCCTTCGAGGAAGTGGACCAGGGGCGGATGGAGAACATTACGGTATCGAATATCTCGTTGAGCCATGTGCATCACTATCCCATCTATATCACGACGGGTTGTCGTAACCGCGGTCCCAAGGAAGTGACGCATATGTCGTCGGCCCGCGACATCTATATTAACAATGTGATTGCCGACGACTGCGACTCACTGGCTGGCATCATCATTACGGGAATGGAGGGCGAACCCATCCGCAACGTTTCGCTGTCAAATATCCGTATCCAGTATCGGGGTGGGGGGAAGAAGGTTTCGACGCCCTATCGCGAGCAAGGCACCAACTATCCCGAGCCCCGCTGGGCAGGACCTACGCCTGCCTATGGTCTCTTTGCACGCCACGTAGACGGCCTCCACTTGCAGAATGTGCATTTTGAACTGCTGCGTCCTGACGAGCGCCCGGATATCATTCTCGAAGACGTAAAAGAATTATGAAACAAAGAATAATCGTCATAGCTGGACTATTGCTGATGCTGATAACAGTAGAAGCGCAGGTTCGTGGCAGGCAGAATTTCAATGGCGGTTGGCGGCTGGCTGTTGGGGATTTCATGGAGGCTGCAAAGCCGGATTATGATGACAGTCGATGGCAGAAGGTGACATTGCCTTACGCATTCAACGGGCATGAGGCGTTCCGCAAGGATATCAAAGATTTGACGGATACAATTGCCTGGTACCGGAAGACATTTGTAATGGATAATGGACAATGGAAAATGGATAATCCTAAGGTGTTTGTTGAGTTTGAGGGTGTGCGTCAGGGAGCAGACTTCTATCTGAACGGCCATCATCTAGGATATAGCGAGAACGGTGTGATGGCCTGTGGCTTCGACCTGACACCTTATATCAAGGAGGGGGAGAATGTGTTGGCCGTGCGCTGTGACAATAGCTGGACGTATCGTTCACGGGAATATGACAGCCGATATCAGTGGAACGACAAGAACTTCAATGCCAACTATGGCGGTATCCCCAAGAATGTCTGGCTGCATATAAAAGACAAACTCTATCAGACCCTGCCACTTTATAGCAACCTCGGCACGACGGGAACCTATATCTATGCTACTGATTTCGACATTGCCAACCACAAGGCGGTGATCCATGCAGAGTCGCAGGTTCGCAATGAGGACAACCAGCCACGTTCGTTTACTTTCGTTGCCAAGGTGCTGGATATCGACGGCAGAGAGGTGGCGCGAATTAATGGTGAAAGGATGACGATGCAGCCGGGAGAGACGCGGGTGGTAAAGATCCAACAGGCCGTCGAGGGACTGCATTTCTGGTCGTGGGGCTATGGCTATCTCTATACGGTCAAGACTGGTCTGATGGATGATGGAGGCCGGATGGTGGATGAGGTCGTCACCCGAACGGGATTCCGTAAGACGCGCTTTGCAGAGGGAAAGATCTGGCTCAACGACCGTGTGCTGATGATGCACGGCTATGCCCAGCGCACTTCGAACGAATGGCCAGGTGTGGGTCTGTCGGTGCCTGCCTGGTTGAGCGATTACAGTAATGACCTGATGGTGAAATCCGGTGCCAACTTGGTGCGCTGGATGCACGTCACCCCGTGGAAACAGGATGTGGAATCGTGCGACCGGGTGGGGTTGATTCAGGCGATGCCTGCCGGCGATGCCGAGAAAGATGTGGAAGGACCGCGTTGGCAACAGCGTACGGCACTGATGCGCGATGCCATCATCTACAACCGCAACAATCCCTCGATTCTCTTTTATGAGTGTGGCAATGAGAGCATCAGTCGGGAACACATGTTGGAGATGAAACAGATCCGCGACGGGTATGATCCGTATGGAGGACGTGCCATCGGCAGTCGTGAGATGCTGGATATCGACGAGGCGGAATATGGTGGCGAGATGCTCTATATCAACAAGTCGAAGAAGCACCCCATGTGGGCGATGGAGTATTGCCGCGACGAGGGGCTGCGCAAATACTGGGACGAATACAGCTATCCCTACCACAAAGAGGGTGACGGTCCGCTCTATCGGGGCAAGCCCGCCTTGGAGTATAACCACAATATGGATGAGTTTGCTATCGAGATGGTGCGACGTTGGTATGATTATTGGCGCGAGCGGTCAGGCACGGGAACGCGTGTGTCATCGGGTGGGGTGAAGATCGTTTTCTCTGATACCAACACCCATCACCGTGGTGAGAAACATTACCGTATGAGTGGTGTCACTGATGCGATGCGAATACCCAAGGATGCCTATTATGTGCATCAGGTGATGTGGCAGGGTTGGGTGGACGATGAGGCCCAGCAGACCTATATTATCGGCCACTGGAACTATCCGGCAGGGACGGTGAAGCCCGTCTATGTCGTGTCGACTGCCGACGAGGTTGAACTCTTCCTGAATGGTCAGACATTGGGCAAAGGACGCCAGAGTTACCGTTATCTCTATACATTCGACGACGTCGCTTTCGAGACAGGTAGATTGGAAGCTGTCGGTTCTGACGGCAGTCGTTATAAGATAGAGACCGCAGGCGAGCCTTATCAACTGAAACTCTCGGCCATTGTGAATCCGCAGGGTATAAAGGCTGACGGTGCTGATATGGCACTTGTCGAGGTGGAGGTGCTGGATAAGGCTGGTCGTCGGTGTCCGCTCGATGATAGAAAGGTGAGTTTCGCTCTTTGGGGTGAGGGACAATGGATTGGCGGTATGAGCGATTCGATGGTCCAGTCTGTGGAGTGTGGCGTGAACCGTGTGTTGGTGCGCTCCACTACCAATGCGGGGGAAATCCATCTCTCTGCCTGTGCCGAAGGTTTGAAACCAGCGTATCTAGTAATGGACAGTCGGAAAGTGGAAACCTCAGAGTATTCTCTTACCTCTCACTTCTTACCTCTCACCTCTACAAAGGGTGAGACGCCATTGACACCCTCTTATACCGAGAAAGCCCGTGAAATCCCCATTGCTGGTGTCAAGGCCGGCTATGATACAGAACATGCTTCGCTTAGCTTCGATGACAACGAACTGTCGGAATGGAAAAACGACGGGCGTCTCTCAACGGGCTGGATCACCTATCGTCTGGCAAAGAAGGCTGTGATAGATGATATCTGCTTGAAACTGACAGGCTGGCGTTTGCGTAGTTATCCGCTGGAGGTTTATGCCGGGAAGAAACTGATATGGTCAGGAGAGACGGAACGCAGTTTGGGTTATGTCCACCTGACGCCGAATCAGCGTGTAAAGACCGATGAGGTGACCATCCGCCTGAAGGGAGCCGGAAAGGACAAGGATGCCTTTGGTGGGGTGGTGGAGTTGGCTGAACCCGCAGCTGGGGAGTTGGATCTCTTCAAGGCCAAGAACGGCAGTGAGACCAAGAGTGAGCTCCGAATCGTAGAGATAGAGTTTTTAGAGAAACAAACTTCTGATTGATATATGAGACGGCGATTATTATGCAGTATGGTGCTGGCTTTGTGCGTTTTGGGCGTACAGGCCGCAGTGACTGGTGTCTGTATTTCGGTCAGCAATCTGAGTAACAATCAGCGACAGGAGGTTGTAGAGGTCGATATTGAAGCGATTTATCAACGGTTGGGCATAGAAGGCGATGAGCCCTTTATGGTTAAGAATGCTTTTGGACAGGAAATGACCTACCAGAAGACTTACGATGGAAAACTCTTGTTGGATGTATCTGTCCAGCCTCATAGCCAGGCGTTGTTTACCATTACCAGAGGTGAACCGCCTGTCTTTAAGTCGTATGTCAAAGGGAAAGTCTATCCGGAACGTGCAGATGACATCACCTGGGAAAACGACCGTGGTATCTATCGCGTTTATGGTCCAGCCCTGCAACGATCTGGCGAACGCTCATTCGGCATAGATGTCTGGGTCAAGAACACGCCGGAACTGGTGGTCGAAGAACGTTACAAAAACCACATGTGGGGCGTAGGACAAAGGGACTCATTGAAACGAGTCGGCAAGCCCGAGGAAGCCAACAAGATCTATGTGGCCACCTCGTTCCATCATGACCACGGTTACGGTCTTGACTGCTATGGCGTAGGACCGAGTCTGGGTTGCGGTGCTCCCGCATTGATGAAGAACGGACAATTGGTGTTTCCTTGGTGCTATAAGGAATATAAGATTCTCGATAATGGTCCGCTGCGCTTTACCGTAGAACTGACCTATAACACCAGCCGCGACGGTATCACTGAGCATCGCATCATCAGTCTCGACAAAGGCTCACACTTTAACCGAATGACGGTATGGTACGACGGCATCACCCAGCCTACAACACTGGCGGCTGGCATTGTCTTGCATGACAACGATCACCTCTTACTCGGCAAACAATATGTGCTCTATGCTGACCCAACTGACAATCCTCAGGTTCATCAGACACAGATCTACGTGGGAACACTTTTTCCCAATGGCATTGACGAAACCCTCAGACTTGAAGGCGATTTGCCCCATGCCATCGGTATTCTGCGGCATTACAGCGGTGGCGCCTACACTTATTATTTCGGATCTGCCTGGAGCAAATTCGATATCCAAACGATGGCGCAATGGCAACTCGCTGCCGATGAATACCTCCATCATTTGTCAAATCCACTTAAAATCGAACTGAAATGAAGAAAGCATTTTGTGTTGTAATAGTCTTCGTGTTGCTCCTGCCTCTTCAAGCAAAGAAGGCCCGAAACGTGCAGCCATCCGACCGTGAATACTGGTGCTCGCTGGCTTATAAGATGGCACAGCCCGTATTGGAGAACATGGCCAAGGGCGAGTTGCAGAAAAACATGAAGACTGAGTTCTCGCCTTCGTTTGACAACCGCGACAGAAGCGTGGTCTATATGGAGACGTTCGGACGTCTTATGGCGGGAATTGCCCCCTGGCTGACGCTGTCCGATGACGACACTGCTGAGGGACAACAGCGCCGTCAGCTCCGAGAATGGGCTTTAGCTGCTTATCGGAATGCTGTCGATCCTGATTCGCCCGACTATCTCTGTTGGGGCAAAGCAGGCCAGAATCTGGTGGATGCCGCCTATATTGCCGAGTCGTTCTTGCGTGCCTGGGATACCCTGTGGAAACCGCTCGACGATGTCACCAAACAGCGTTATATCCATGAGTTCCAGGGCTTGCGCAGGATAGACCCGCCTTACACCAACTGGTTCCTCTTCTCCTCTACGATCGAGAGTATGCTGGCCAAGGCAGGAGCCCAGTTCGACGAGTTCCGTGTAAACACGGCTTGTCGCAAGGTCGAGGAGTGGTATGTTGGTGATGGTTGGTATGCCGATGGTCCCGTCTTCGCCTTCGACTATTACAGCAGTTACGTTTTCCATGCGATGTATCTGGAGACGCTCCAGGCGATGGTGGATTCAAAGTACAACTCGCGTCTCGACTATCAGAAATATTACGACCGCGCCCTGAAACGGGCCCAGAAGTTCGCCATCATCCTCGAACGTTTCATCTCGCCCGAGGGAACCTTTCCGGTTATCGGACGCTCCACGCCCTATCGTATGGCTGCCATGCAGCCTCTCGCTCTGATGGCATGGTATGAGAAACTGCCTGCTGACCTCAGCAATGGTCAGGTTCGCGCAGCATTGACAAAAGTGCTGCATCGCATGTTCGACCAGCAGGAGAATTTCAACGATGCCGGCTATCTGACCATCGGGTTCTGCGGTTCACAGCCGGAGACGGCAGACTGGTACACCAACAACGGCTCACTCTATATGACCTCGCTGGCCTTTATGCCCCTCGGTCTGCCGTCCTCACATCCTTTTTGGACAGACGCGCCACAACCTTGGACACAGGTGAAAGCCTGGGGAGGACAATCCTTCCCCAAAGACCATCGCTGGGATGATACGATTCAAACAAAAGATAAATGGTAAAGAAATTATGTATATTGCTGGCCTTGTGCGCTTTGGGCGTGCAGGCGCAGACCGTTGATGAAGTAAAGGACATCATCAGGAAGGTGAACACTTATTGGCAGACGAACAATCCTGCTGAGGTACGATCGTTCTGGGATAATGCCGCCTATCATACGGGAAACATGGAGGTCTATCAACTGCTGAAAGACCAGCAGATGCTCGACTATAGCATCCGATGGGCAGAGCATAACCAATGGAAAGGGGCTACGGAGCCTGATCCTGCTAAGTGGAAGTACAAAAACTATGGTGAAGGACAAGACTACGTGCTCTTCGGAGATTGGCAGATTTGTTTCCAGACATACATCGATTTATACAACCTGCAACCTAATGAATACATGGTGGCAAGGGCCAAGGAGGTGATGGGTTACGAGGCCGAATCGAAAGTTCACGACTACTGGTGGTGGGCCGATGCCCTCTACATGGTCATGCCCGTGATGACCAAGATGTACAGACTCACCGGGGATGAGAAATACCTGCGTAAGCTCTACGACAATATCCTTTATAGCGACAGTATCATGTTGGACTGTGAGACAGGTCTTTATTTCCGTGACGGGAAGTACGTTTATCCGAAACACAAGACCGAAGCAGGGAAAAAAGATTTCTGGGCACGTGGTGACGGTTGGGTGCTTGCAGGACTGGCAAAGGTGTTGCAGGATATGCCGGAAACTTATGTCCGTCAGCCGTTTTTTGTGGAGAAATACACCCATCTGGCTCGGAGCGTGAAGAAACTCCAACAGCCGCAGGGCCACTGGACACGTTCGATGATGGACCCAGAACAGGCTCCTGGTTATGAAACCAGCGGCACTGCCTTCTTCTGCTATGGCTTACTTTGGGGCGTGAACAATGGGTACTTGTCGAAGAAGGAGTTTGCTCCTACGATTGAAAAAGCCTGGAACTATCTGACGACCATTGCTTTGCAGGAAGATGGGAAGATCGGCTACGTACAACCCATCGGTGAGCGAGCGATCCCAGGTCAGACCGTTGATGCCAATTCTCAGGCCAACTTCGGCGTAGGTGCTTTTCTACTTGCTGCTTGTGAATACGTAAAATATATCAGTCGATGAATATATTGTTAACGATAAGTCTGGCAATTGCCAATCTTCTGCCACAGGCTGGCGATACCTTCTGGCGCGATTCCATCCCTACGGAGATGCGACAGAGTTATGTCTCTTATGGCGAGCAGTATGCGGATAAATCCTGGACGGTGCTGCCATGGACGGTCTTTGCTGAGAACAAGATCACGGGCAACCGTGTGAACTACGAAGGCATCTGTTTTGAGAAACGTCGACAACTGGCAGCCCTCGTGATGGCTGAGATCATGGAAGGCAAAGGGCGTTTTATCCATCAGATTATTGATGGAATAGGCAGTTTTTGTGAGGAGACGTGGTGGGGCATCCCTGCTCACTACAGCAAACCCATTCCACTGACAGAGTTGCAGGAGGTGGATCTTTTCAATGCCGAAACGGCTGGTCTCATCGCGTGGACAAGGTATATGCTCGAAAAACAGTTGGATGCCTTTTCGTCAGCGCTCTGTCAGCGCATCGATGGCGAGATAGAGCGCCGTATCTTAAAACCTGCCGTATCCAACAACTATTGGTGGAAGACGGCAGGTATGAATTGGAATCCCTGGATATGCTCTAATTGGCTGGCATGTGTACTGATCTGTGAGAAGGATGAGGCGCGCAAGGCCGAAGCCATCCGTCAGATTCGTCAGGCCACACAAGCCTTCATTGATGCCTATCCCGAAGATGGCGGATGCGACGAAGGTCCAGGCTACTGGGATCGTGCTGCCGCATCGATGTTTGAGATCATGCGTCTTTTGGACTTTGGATCAACAGAGTCAAAGGTCAGAAGGATGGCCGCCTATGCCTATAAGACCTATATCGGCAATGACTACTGCGTGTGCTTTGCCGATGCACATGAGAATAAGGCTGTGCAACAGGTAAATATCGTCTATCCATTCGGTCTATGGCTGAACGACCAGACGATGCGTGAGTTTGGTGCCTGGCTGGGTCAACGGAAACAAGTGCTCACTAATCCAGCTGCCCTTTTTGATAAGAGCGGCAATTTTCCCACCTTGGGACGCGAACTGTTCTTCCTACGCCATATTCGCGAATTTATGGCAGAACAACCGCGTGAGCCTCTGCTGAAAGACGTGTGGCTGCCCGATCTGCAAATCATGACAGCACGTCGCGGGAACCTCTATGTTGCCATGAAGGGTGGCCATAATGGTGAGAGCCATAACCACAACGATGTAGGCTCGTTCATCGTTTATCGTAACAACGAACCTCTCTTCATCGATCCTGCTGTGGGTGAATATACCGCAAAGACCTTTGGTAAGGATCGCTACGATATCTGGACGATGCAGTCGCAGTATCATAATCTGCCCCAGATCAACGGTACAGACCAGAAGGACGGTAAGACATTTGCTGCCAAGGTTGTCAGTCATAAGAACGGACAACTGACACTTGACATCGCAGGTGCCTATCCTGCCGAAGCAGATGTTAAATCGTGGAAGCGTACCGTTACAGCAACGAAATCGGGCATAACTGTAACAGAGGACTTTGAACTGAACAACTACAAGCTACCCGCCCGACTGATGCTGATGACCACCAATCGTGATGCACTTAAGTACATCAGTTATAACCACAACCAGCTAGAGGTGTCTGTCGAGGATGTCAGCAACCAGCTAGACCCGCTGCTGAAAGGTATGTGGGGACAGGAGATGTATCGCATCGTGCTTACGGTAAAATCGAAAAAGATGAAACAACTGATAAAATATAGTATAAAATAACAATGAAACTGAGAACACTTTTTATCTTTGCACTCTTGTCTGCAACAAGCAGCATGAAAGCCCAAGAGACATTTAAGTTTGGCACTAATGTCAATCCCGACGGCGTGCGTTTTGAAGTAGATAGTCGTGGCTTCATCATTGGCGGACAGCACGTGCTGCCAGTGATGGGCGAGATACATTTTAGCCGTGTGCCGCAGAAAGAGTGGCGCCGTGAGGTTCAGAAGATGCGGGCCGGTGGTGTGACCATCGTGGCTACCTACGTCTTCTGGAACCATCACGAGGCAGAGGAAGGCCGATGGGATTGGAGCGGTAACCGCAACCTGCGCCATTTCCTTGAGATCTGTCGTGATGAGCAGATGCCTGTGGTACTGCGCATCGGTCCGTTCTGTCACGGTGAAGTATGGCAAGGCGGCTTCCCCGACTGGCTAACCGAGAAGTCGGCTGCTGATGCCAAGAACTTCAAGTTGCGCTCTACGGCCCCAGGTTTCATGAACGCCACACGAAACCTGTACAACAACATCTTTGCGCAAGTGAACGGCCTGCTATGGAAACAGGGCGGCACGGTGGTTGGTGTGCAGATAGAGAATGAGTGTCGCGGCCCCTGGGCTTACTACAGTGCTCTGAAGAAAGCAGCTGTCGAGGCAGGCTTTGACACGCCCTTCTATACGCGTACCGGGTGGCCCAAGTTGAACGGCAAGGAGGTATTTGGTGAGATGCTGCCCCTCTATGGCGACTATGCCGACGGCTTCTGGGACAGAAATCTGACAGACATGCCCGGCGACTATCCTAAGGCGTTCGTGATGAAGGATACGCGTCTTTCAGCGGTCATCGCCACCGAGGCGCTTGGTGCCAATCAGGATACCAAGATGGAGGGCAAGGATTTGTCATATCCCTATCTGACATGTGAACTGGGTGGCGGCATGATGCAAGCCTATCACCGCCGTATCAACATGAGTGGTCGCGAGGTGAAACCCTTAGCCATCTGTAAGCTTGGTTCCGGTTCCAACCTGCCCGGCTATTACATGTATCATGGTGGCACCAACCCCTACAGTCCCCTTCATACGATGGCCGAGACACAGGCCAGTCCCGTGACCAACTACAACGATATGCCGCACATGAGCTATGATTTCCAGACCATCCTCGGCGAGATGGGACAGCCTAATGCCGTCAGTTGGAATGAGAGCCGACTGCTGCATGAATTCCTGAAACAATGGGGCGCTGAACTGAGTCAGATGGATGTCGATACCCTTTCCGACCATTATGCCCGCAGAGGTGCCTTTGAGTTCCGCAACAACTATGTACGCATTCTCAACGAGGGTGGTAAGGCCACCATCACGCCTCGCGACTGGCACATCGCCGACGGTGTGACCATTGGCTGGGCAACGGCCGAGCCTTACTGTAAGGCCGACGGCACCATCTATTTTATTGCCATCGACGGAGAGAAACCCCGTCTCTCCATTAATGGTAAGACCTATAACGCTAAGCCTGACAAACCCTTCACCGCTGCCGGTATGAATTTCTGCGTATTGTCGAAGGCCAAGGCCAACAGTTCATACAAGATCAACGACAAACTCTATTTCTCTGATGGTCTGCTCTATCAAGACGGAAATCAAATCATAGAGGAGAAATGGCAGATGCTGCCCACACAAGTAACATGCACCAAGATACGAGACAGCAAAGGCCTGCGCCAAGTGGCGATGGGGGGCCAGAAGGTTGCTGCTGCTCCTGTCGATAAGGATTTTGAGGATGCTGCCGTTTGGGAAATCTCGGGTTTGGAGTCGTTATCATCCTCTGCTGAACTCTATCTACAGATCAACTACCGTGGTGACGTAGCTCGCGTCTATGCCGACGGCCAGCTGGTAGAGGACAACTACTGGAACGGAAAAACCATGCTCGTCCGCGTGGGCGACCTTGTTGGCAAGCGTGTGGAGTTGCGTATCCTGCCTCTCGGCAAAGACTTCCCCATCTACTTGCAGCGCGAGCAGCGTGCCCTGCTGGATGCGGTACCCAATGGGCAATTGCTTTCACTTGACAGCATCAAAGTGATAGAACGCACCACACAAGTGAAACAATAGCCCTTTCTCCTTGTTTATTGAAGCTCTTTATGAAGAAGATCTTATTGTTGTTGGTATTGGTGCTGGCGTTGTGCGTTATGGGCGTGCAGGCCGCAGAGGTGGTGTGGTTCGACGGGCAGCAGCCGATAACATATAGTGTGCCGAAGAAGGTAGAGCCGGTGGTGAATGTTGCTTTAGAGTTATGGATGAACGATATGCAACAAGTAACTGGGTTAGAGCCTGTTATGATTAATGCGTCAAAGTCTAAAATAATACTACGGCAATCAAGGAAACTACCAGAAGATGGCTTCCGGATATCAGTCAAAAACGGGCAGATCATCATCGAGGGCAGCAACGGTCGGGGTATGGCCTACGGACTGCTGGAACTGTCGCGGATGGCGGGTGTGTCGCCCTGGATATGGTGGGGTGATGTGCTGCCCGAGAGGAAGGCGAGACTGACGATAGATGAGGACTTCGTGAGCGAGCAGAGTCCGAGTGTGGCTTATCGTGGCATTTTCCTCAACGATGAGGACTGGAGCCTGCGTCCGTGGAGTTATCTGAACTATGAGCCATCGGACTTCGGCCATATCGGTCCTAAGACGTATAAGAAGATCTTCCAACTGTTGCTGCGTCTGCGCGCCAATGCCATCTGGCCCGGCATGCATACTGGGACAACCGCCTTCTTCAAGATTCCCGGGGCGAAGGCAATGGCCGACAGTTGCGGTATCGTAATCGGTACTTCGCATTGTGAGCCGCTGCTTAGAAATAATGTGGATGAGTGGGACGTGAAACAGCGCGGGGCATTTAATTATAAGACTAACCGCGAGCAGGTGCAACAGTATTGGATAGAACGCCTGCAGGAGGTTAGGAAGTCGAAGGACAATATGTTCACCATCGGCATGCGGGGCATCCATGACGGATCGATGGAGGGTTATAAGACCACTCAGGAGAAGTTTGAGGGTCTGCAGCAGGTGATCGATGATCAGCAGGAACTGCTCCAGAAATATATCGGTGCCCCAGAAAAGCAGATGCAGGTGTTCGTGCCGTATAAGGAGGTATTGGAACTCTATCAGAAAGGTCTGAAAGTGCCTGATTATGTGACGCTGATGTGGTGCGATGATAACTATGGCTATATGACCCGACTGTCGAATGCTGAGGAACAGAAGCGAGCGGGTGGGGGCGGTGTGTATTATCACCTGAGCTATTGGGGGCGTCCGCACGACTATCTTTGGCTGACGACCACCCAGCCCGGACTGATATACAATGAGATGCGTCAGGCCTACGACCATAATGTGCGCAGACTCTGGATTGTGAATGTGCATGATCCGAAGGTGGCCGGCTACGATCTCGAACTCTTCCTTGATATGGCCTGGAACATCGACTGTGTGTCGGGTGAGACCTTGAACGATCATTATCAGGCCTGGCTCTGTCGGGAGTTCGGTCATGAGGTCGGCAAACGGCTTTTCCCCGTGATGCATGAATTCTACCAGCTCTGTGGTATGCGACGTCCGGAGTTTATGGGTTGGAACCAAGTGGAGGTCGACAAGAAACTCTATGACCGGGGACTGTCACAGGTGCGCAACAGCGATTGGTCCCAAGAACAGTGTGACTGGTTTGAGGCCCGTTTTGCTGCGTTGGATGCTCAAGTGGAGGAAATCGGCAAGGTATTGCGTCCGGAACTGAGTGATGCCTACTTTGCCGCTATCAAGTATCCCGTTCAGGCTGCCGCTGCCCAAGTGGAGAAAATGTTGGAAGCCCAGCGCGCCCGGAAGTATGCCACAGGCAGCACGCTGAAGGATATGTTTGCCAATGAAGACAAGATGCGTGAGGCAGTGGCCCGCAGCCATGCGGCCTACGGACGGATTCATCAGTTGACGGACTATTACAACAACCAGTTGGCTGGTGGCAAGTGGAAATACATGATGAACGACCATCCGCGTGATCTGCCCGTTTTCTGGGCACCGCTTGTACCGATGATGAAACAGGGGGACGGTTCTTTTGTTACATCGTTGGCGACCGATGTAACAAAAGAACCGTCCCCCTGTTACAATGCTTGCGACTATGCTGAGGCATCAGAGGGTGTGAAGAAGATTCAGATGCTGGGACATTCGATGAAGGCGGTGGCACTGCCGAAGGACGGAACGCTCACTTATCGCTTCGAGGTGGAGAAGGATGGTGACTATCAATTACAGACGGCCCTGATTCCCACGCAGCCTAATGATAACGGCGACCTGCGATATAGTGTGAGCGTCGATGGTGGCGAGTCGACGGTCTACAATCTGAAGGAACCTTTCCGTTCGGAGGAATGGAAGCAGAATGTGCTTCGTGGACAGGCACTCCGTGATTTACCCATCAACCTGTCGGCAGGTCGTCACACGATGACCATCCATGCCATGGATTCACATATTGTTGTGGATCAGTGGCAGTTGAAAGCGAGATAGTTGGGGTTATTTGATGACCTCTAGGATCTTGAGCAGGAATTTCTCGTCGTTCCAGCTGAAGCCCGGGAGATTCATTACCGATTCCATCAGACGGCGGTTCTCCTTGTTGAAGGCGCGTTTGAGGTTGCGCTCATGAACGAGGACGAACTGATCGTTGAGCCGGTAATAATAGAGGGAAATCACGGGGAAGTGGATATCCTTGAAATCCTGGATGTCGATGGTGGTGTAGTTGAACATATTCATGCTCGTGAGATCGTTGAGGTCGAGGTTGGTGATGTTCTGGTTGTTGATCAGCAACTGTTTGTAAGCCTTGAGATCGAGCACCTTGGCGCAGTAGAGTGCATTGGCTCCCACGGTGTCCACCTGATAGGCAAGCACCGAGTCGATGCGGATATAGCTACGGTCCTTGAAGTCAACACGCAGGAGGTTCTTGGTGTTGGCCTCTTTGGTAATCTCCCCACTGATATAGAGCAGTGAACTGTTCTTCAAGAAGATGTTGGCCATCGGAATTTCCAGTTTCTTGCCGTCGGCCATATAGGCAGTGGCAGGACGGAACTCTGGGAAGACGGTCAGTTGAGGCGTCACTTCCTGGGCAGCACCCTTGAAAGCGACCATAAGTAGCATGGCTGATAATAAAACTAGTCTCTTCATTGAAATAATCTTTTTTGTTGTTTTGAATCGTTATCCGGCTGCAAAGATAATAAAAAAGGTATAAAGGTAAAAAGGTAAAAAGGTAAAAATAACACTAATTATCAAAAAATAAGGTCTAAAAATCAAAATATGCGGGATTTCAAACAAGAATGTTCGTAATTTTGCAGCCGAATAATAAGAAACTGTCTCTACAATGATGAAAAGGATATTCATGTTGGCTGCTTTCGTAGGCCTGACGGTAGTGGGTCTGTATGCACAGCGAGTGACCGACCGGTTGGACCGTGGTGTTGTGGCTGTGAAGGTTCAAGGTGGTGTTTACTGCTCTTGGCGCATTTATGGTGAGGAATACTATGATGTGACATATAATCTCTATCGCGACGGGAAGAAGATAGCAGAGAATCTGACGACCTCCAACTATACCGACAGTCAGGGAACAGCCAATAGCCAATATACGGTGAGTGCTGTAGTGCGTGGTAAAGAGCAGACACAGAGCAAATCTGTAGCGCCATTGGCAAACAACTGGTTGGAGATCAAGATGGATCATGGCAATCTGAAATCTACCTATGTTCCCAATGATGCCTGTTGTGCCGATGTGGACGGCGACGGTGAACTCGAGATCCTATTGAAGTTTGACAATCTGAGTTGGTATAATACCTCTTATCAGAAGTCGGGCTATCAAGGTGAATATTTTATCATAGAATGTTATAAACTCAGTGGTAAGCGGTTGTGGTGGATTGACCTTGGGCCGAATATGGCAGACTTCCAGAACAACGAGCAGAATATTGTTGCTTACGACTGGGATCAGGATGGTAAGGCCGAAGCCGTGATGCGTGCAGCAGACGGAACAACCATCCACATGGCCGACGGAACGGAATATGTAGTGGGCGACAAGACGAAGAATTATCTCGCAGACACTGCCAGCGGTCAGTGGTTTGTGCATGAAGGCTCGGAGTTCCTGGTCTATATGAATGGAGAGACGGGTAAACCCTATCAGGTGATGGACTATCCCTTGAAGCGTTTGGAGGCTGGCGAGACCAATTTGGAGAAAGTGTGGGGAGATGGTTATGGTCATCGGTCGACGAAGCATTTCTTCGGTGCACCTTATCTGGACGGCCGCAAACCGAGCATCTTCCTGGCGCGCGGTATCTATACTCGTCATAAGATGATTGCCTATGATGTGGATCCTGCAACGCACCAGCTGAGGGAACGCTGGCGCTGGAACTGTAATGACAGCAGTTCACCCTATTACGGACAGGGCTATCACAACTATGCCATTGCCGATGTCGACTGGGACGGACGTGACGAGATCTGCTTCGGTTCGATGGTCATTGATGATAATGGAAAAGGTCTTTCAACCACAGGTCTCGGTCATGGCGATGCCCAGCATCATGGTGATTTCGATCCCTATTCTTGGGGACAGGAGATTTTTACCTGTAATGAAGACCGACCTGCGAACTGCTACCGTGATGCCACTACCTCAAAGATCCGCTATCGGATGACTGGTAGCGATGATGACGGACGTGGTATGGCGGCCAATTTCTGCAACGACTATCCTGGCGCAATGGCTTTCTCGGCACATGATAATCCCATCAGTTGCGTCACCAATCAGCATATCAGTGGGCTGTCGAAGTCTGGTTGTACTGATAATATGCGTATCTACTGGGATGGTGACCTCTGCGATGAGTCGTCCAATTATACCAACGGCAAGAATACGGCTGGTGGTATCTATAAATACGGCAAAGGTCTGATAGTTACGCTGGCAGGGTCAATGACCAATAACGATACAAAGGGTACTCCCTGTTATCAGGGCGATATCTTCGGCGATTGGCGTGAGGAGGTCATCATGCGTACTGCCAATAATACTATCCGTATCTATACGACCACGATAGAAACACCGTGGCGTAACTATACCCTTTGGCATGACCATCAGTATCGCAATGCGATGGTGTGGCAGATGTGCGGCTATAACCAGCCGCCTCATGTGAGCTATTTCCTCGGTGAATTGGAGAATATCACGATGGCTCCACCTGCTCTGACAATGACAGGAAGGACGGAAATCACCAATGGTGGCACTATCTCCAATAAGGATGAGCAGGTCATTACCTGCGAGACTGGCGATATGACGGTCAACGTCATCGACGGTGCTGCACCATATTTATATATAGACAATGCACCTTCATGGGTGCAGGGTACAAACAGTACCTCAACCACTAATCCCGACATCAAGTATGACTATTATACCCACACGTTGACAGGCGGTGCTTTCGCAGGTGAGATGCGTCTGGTGAAGCAGGGCGACGGTACACTGGTACTACCCAATGTGACGGAAACCTATAGTGGTCCGACGGATGTCTGGGCAGGTACACTTAAGTTCGATGGTATGATGCAGAACAGCCGTGTCTGGCTCAATCGTCATACGACCCTGATTTCCAGCGGCACTTTCCCGAAAGGTATTCAGGCCGATTATAATGCGACGATTCTGCCTGGTGGCGATGGTAAGGTGGGGACGCTCACGGTCGGAGAACTCTCGTTAGGCTTCGGTTCCCGTGTTGTCTTTGACATGAAAGATGGTGAGAACGACAAAATCAATGTCACCACACTTGTCGTTGAAAAGAAGGAATGGCCAAAGGGTGGGGGACCTGCCTATGATGCTCCTGTTTTCCGTATTCAGGGTAACTCCTTAGCAGGTAAGTATCTGTTGGGTGAGGTGGGTTCGTTGACAGGAAATATCAGTGATATGGTTGTCGAGGGACTGAGCGGTAAGAAAGCTACTTTGAGTCATGAAGACGGTAAACTGTACCTCAGCATCGTCAACTATGATGCCAAGGAACTGACCTGGACAGGCTCTGTCGATGGCAAATGGAATACGGATGCCACAGCAAATTTCGCTGATGTTGACGGCACGGGTTCTATTTTCGTACCGGGTAGCAGCGTGGTATTTAGCAAACAGGCACAGCAAACCACCATCACTGTATCGGGCAGTGTGGCTCCTGAGCGTATTCTGTTTGATAATGAAACCAAATCATTTACGCTGTCTGGCGACAGCCTCAGAGGGGAACCAACCCTGACCAAACAAGGGGCAGGCAGTCTGACCGTCAAGAACGTGAATCACATGGGTAATACAGTTATCAAGGGTGGTACGCTCACAGTCAGTTCGCTGGCCAATAATGTGGGCACCGAATATGGTGCGTTGGGAGATGTCAAGAAGAGTATCACGATTGGGAATAATGCTGTTTTGGCAGTCAATGCGACAATAACCAGCAGTCAGCGTATCATTGTTGAGGAGGGTGATGCTACTATCCAGGTGCCCTCTGGGGTGACCTTTACTCAGAATGGCAGTCTGCGTGGTGAGGGCCGTATGGTCAACAAGACGGGCACAGGTACGTTGGTGCTGGGTACGAGTATCGATTTTGACCGACTTGTGATCAGTGGTGGTGCTGTTGATGCCCAGTTGAATACGGCCACTAACGTCGCTCTGCCCGAAACCGTGGAGTTCAGGGGTGGTACGTTGAATGATCCTAACAACCAGAATGCCTATGCCACCAATCCCACGAATTTTGTGGTTCCTGAAGGTCGTTCGGGCACGCTGCTCTGTGATCCTCGCTGCACTTATACTGGAAAACTTACGGGTAGTGGTACCTTTACGGTCATAGCGGGTGGTGTTCGTGGCTATTTCAATGGTGATTGGAGTCAGTTTGAAGGAACAATCGTACCTGGCCTTCAGAAACGAGGCAGTTATGATGCCACCTTTAATATCACCAACTCGAAGGGTATGGGTAAAGCCACGATGCGTCTGAACAATGGGGTGTCTGTCAGCAATGAAGACCCAGATTCGAAGAAGGGTAAGTCATACGATGTGCAGATAGGTAATGTCATCGGAACCGGTACTTTGACAGGAAAGGGAAAATACATTCTTGGCGTCAATGACCAAAATATCAATGTCACCTTCTCTTCTTCCTCACCCATTGTGAAACGGGGATCGGGCAGGATGATCCTTCCTGCCGGTAAGTTCTCATCGACATTGGCCATCGAGGGCGGAGAATTACAGTTCAATTCATCCATGTCAAAGACCCTGATTGGCTCTAATGCCCTGACAGTTAAAGAAAACGGAAGCGTTTCCGGGACAGGGTTGGTTGCTTCGCTGACTGCTGAAAACGGTGCAATAGTGAAACCCTATATCAATGATTATGACGATCCTGATTATTCTGGTCCTGGAACCATCAAGGCCAGTGCTTCGATGAATTTCAAACAAGGTTCTGTGCTGGATATGGCAATCAAAAGTACCACCCTTTGTTCGGTGTTGGACGCTAAGAATCTGACCGTTAACGGTACTGTCAAGGTCACGCTGATGGACGGCTATACCCCACAGAAGGACGACTCATTCACCCTGTGGAATGCCTCCAGTTCCTTCTCTGGTACGCCAAAGTATGACTTACCGACATTGCCGGCCGGCCTTTATTGGAATACAACGGCAATGGCAGGAAAGACCGGTGTGATTAGCGTTACCGACGATCCGACACTGGGTATTGGTACGCTCTCGGCAGATGCTTTGGTGATTTGTGAAGTGTATACTGTAGGAGGCATTCATGTCGGCTCAATAGAATGCCGTCGTGGTGATATCCGACGTGAAATAAAGCATCTTGGTGTGCGTCCGGGTGCCTATATCGTGAAGATGCAGGGTGGCAGAAACTTTGACTCTGAGACGGTTATCGTCAGATAAAATTATGGCGAAAAGTTTGGCGTTTCGGATAAAAAGATGTAATTTTGCACCCACTACTGTTTATTTGCAGATAAATGAAATTTATATATTAATTACTAAAATCAACTGATTATGAAGAAAAGACTACTTTTGCAATTGCTGGCCGTGGTCTGTGCAGTGAGCGCTTATGCTTACAATCCGGGGGATTATCTGTACTCCACAGGCGCAAAATTCAAAGTGACTGGTGAAAACCAGGTCGTCAACGGTTCATTTAATGTGGGCGATGGTACCCAAGGATGGACGAATGAAGATGGTGAACCATTCTCTGCTGAGAACTGGAAGATCACGACAGGTGTCGGACCTAATGGCGAGAATGTCATTGAGAGTGTCAAGGCTTCGAGTAAAGAACGTGCTGATGGCGATCCCGCCATCTGGCTGACCAACTCTTGGAAATTGACTCCTGGTACCTACGCTATTTCTTATTGGATTAAGGGTAATGGTATTGGCAATACGGCTGTACCTTCGAAAAACAGTTCGAATACTGCTTTCTTTGCTCCTCGTGACAACTATATTACCTTCATTAAGAACTATGACGGAACGGTAGCCATCGGTGCTCCTAAAGGTTGTCCTAATGCTGACAGTAATCCTGATGGAGGTACTGCTGTTTCTACGGCTCAGGCATATGACCAGGAATGGAAACAGGTGGTTGAAAGTGTGACTATTGAGGAAGAAGAGTACCTCGTATTTGATGCTTTGGCTGTTGAAGCTGGCGTCATGATGACTAATTTCGAGATATATCCGGTTGAAGAGGTCTACGACACCCGTAACCTCGTTCGTGCGACTGAGTATATTGACAAATTGCTGGCTGAGGAAAGCCTGTCAGAGGGTAAGGATGTGCTTTTAGGGGTGAAGGAAATCCTGAAGTCATTCATCGATAATCCTGAGACGGCTGAATCTATAGAAGGTATGGCCGCTACGATGGAGGAAGTGGAGATTGCTATCACACAGTTCCTGGATGACAATGCCGGCGACACGGAATCGGGTGACTGGACGACAAGATCTTCTGTCAATTGGAATAGCCTGAACAATGCTACGATTGTGGGTAGTTGGAAGACGGTCGGCGTTCGATGGGGATTTTCTGCTAATGATGGTAATCTGGAGCGTCCGGCAGGTGATGGTTATGTAGCCTCTGCAGGAATCCAGACTAGCTATAATCTTGAGGGCTTAGGCGTTAAGGTGGAGCGTACTGACCTGAAACCTGGAAAGTATTTCTTCTCTATCGAGGCTCAGGCAGTTGCTTCTGCCAATGGCTCGCAGCCTTATGGTACAGACAACTCTCGTCCAGTAGTAGGACCTACCGTATGGGTTGGTAATACCTCCGTAACTTTAGAAAACGATACCTTGAATGGCGACTACTGGAAGCGCTATTACCTGATAGCTGATATTGCAGAGGGCGATACCGTTCGTGCAGGATTCACATTCCCCACTTATACCGACAATAAGGGTGGTCGTTACAGTGTCCGTAATCCGCAGTTCCGCATGGTGGGTACTTCTGTGACTACCCTCCGTTGGGAGAAAAACATCCGTGATGTCATTACTCAGCAGACAGAGTTGAAGAATCGTATTGATACTTATCCTACTGATTTGGCAGACTATAAGTGGGAGCAGGATTCTCTGGCTCGTGCCCTTGCCAATGCTCAGGCTATTCTGGATCAGTCATTGGCTATCGTCAAGGCTGATGGAAGCTGTGATGTCGCTCAGTCGGATGAAGGTGTAGATGAACTGAAAGCGTTGTATAATAGTGTTTTGGATCAGGTGAACCAGATGGGTCGTGCCAAGAATTGGGTAGTCAATTCCAATGCCATCCAAGATGAGCTGAAGAAGTGGATTACAGATGCTCAGGCTTCGCTCGACAATCCTGCAAACGCTACTTCGCCTGCCGACCTGCGTACTGCTCTTCAAAATGCTATCAAGGCTGGACAGGCTCTGATTGATGGGCTTTCTGCTACCAATCAGACAGATGAATTTAAGGCTGCTATTGAGAATATCAAGGAAACCAAGGTTGCTTACGAGATGCCGTCATCAACGCGTGCTAATCCCGCTCCGATCGTTATCCAGAACGGTGGCTTCGAGGCTTGGACCTCTGATACTAACTATGCAGAGGGTTCGACCTATGAGGTGAATGGTTGGACACTTTATGCAGGCAATGAAATTAAACAATGGCAGATTCGAGTAAACAATAATGCTTATGAGAGTGGTATCAACCTGAATGCATGGCGTGGTACAACTGTGGCTCCTACGGGTAAAGCTTCTCAGAAGATTACCCTGACGATGCCAGGTCTTTATGAGTATCGCGTAAAGGCTTATGCACTCGATGACAATGTGGCTCAGTTCATCGCTGTCGGTAAGACTATCACAGAATTCATTTATGATCCGGATACTGATGATGAGTTGGCAACACTTGTTGATACTGTCTATACGCCTAATGTCCGTGTGTTCTTCGGTAAGGATGGTGCGCCAGACTCAGTTACAGTTTCCAAGTGTGTTGCACCTGGCGATAATAAGGCATATATCACCATTAGCGGCTATACACCTTGGATGTATTCTGTATTCTATAAGAAGACCAGCACTGATCCAGAGGAACTTGAGTTCGGTCTTGAATCTTCAGACAATAATGCATCTGCAGGTGTGAATGCCTTTGGATTCGGCGACAATAAGATTTTCTATGTTGGTAGTGACGAAGCAAAGTATATTAACGATACCAAGGCTGATGTGGCTACTCTGATTACGGAAGCACAAGCACTTGTTACGCAGTATAAAGAAGATGCAAACAAGAAATGGTTGACTTATAAGTTGAATCGCTTCATCAAGGCTGGACAGGAAGCTAAGACGGCCAAAGAACTGCAGAACGCATACTGGGGACTCACCGAGATGATTGATGTCATCAAGATGGATCCTTCAGCTTCGACTCCTGATGCCATCCAGTCTGCCGTTGTTGAGAAGAATGTACCTCAGGGTGTCTATTCTATCACAGGTGTGAAGGTCGGCAATGACTTCAAGAGCCTCAAGCCGGGTCTTTATATTGTCAATGGCAAGAAGATTCTTGTGAAATAATTATTAGACTCTATACCAAAAGGCGTGGCGCTTTTTTAAGCGGCACGCTTTTTTGCAGATGGGCAAAAAAATGGCTTAAAATTTGGTAATTAAGAAAAAAATATCTATCTTTGCACCAATTTCGTGACAATTATGAATAGATCATTAAAACTTTCGTAATATTAATTAATTAAAAACAAACAATGAAAAAGAGTTTACTATGGATGTTTGCCGCCATCCTGACATGCGGTATGACAATGACATCGTGCTCAACCGAAGACAACGAGATCAATCAGAAAAAGTCTTCGAAGGTTATGGATCTTTTCGACTTTGAGGACGGTGATGTATCGATGTTCCAGATTGTGGATCCTGCCCGTATGACAGTTACTGCAGAAGCCGAAGCAACAAGTGCTTCTAATGTGGCTAAGTTTACCCGTTCTAACTCTAGTAGCAGAGGTATGGCTTTCTACAATTTCTCTGATTATACAGAGAATGCGAAGGGCGTGAAGATTTCTTTCGATTTCATGATTCCTGCTGCTATTCTTGCTCCAAGTGCTATTACGATTGGTGATGCAACGGTTCACAATCCTACATTTGGTGTAAATGAGGGCCAGTATGGCTATACCAGCAATGGTGCCATCTTCAATATCGGTGCTACCCGTGGTAAGGCTTACGGTGGTGCAAACGAGAACTACTTCTGGATCAATGACAAGGTGGCCGCTGCTAGTCAAGAAGAAATCAAGGCAGAGGATCTGTGGGGCAAATGGATGCATGTTGAGCTGTTTGTTGATGTAGAAAACCGTCAATATACCTATGATGTTCAGATGGAGGGCAATAGCATCTTCTCTGGCGAAACAGAGTTCCTTAGCGAGAATGCCCAGACTTGTACTCAGATTGATATCTGTGCCGGTAATTCAGGTACTTACTATCTGGATAACCTCTATATTATGAAGTACTATTCTGATGCTAGTATCAAGTATGCTGATTATACTATTAATTATGTAGATACAGAAGGTAATGAACTTCTGGTTGATGGTGTAGCTAAGCCCAGTATTACCCGTCGCGCTAAGGTGGGTTCTGCCATTACCCTGCTGGATTCTGAAAAGGCTAACTTTACCAATGCCGATGGTTCTTTGAAGTATATTTATCAGTCTGATAATTCTGAGAACGCTACGGTTAATGCAGAAGGTAATGAGATAACGGTTGTTTATAAGATTGAGGAAGTGGCTAAGTATAAGTATCGTCTGAACCTGCGCTATCAGTATGAGGACGGCACCACCGAGCGTATCAAGTTCATTGATGGCGAGCAGTTCGAAGGCCAGACGGTTCAGGTAGGCTACTATGCTTCTTATAAGAATGAGAAGGATGGTAAGTGGTATGTCACTCCTGTTACCGATAATGCCAAGAGTGGTATAGGTCGTTACTATACCTTCACCGGTAATGAGGATAAGAACAGCCAGGGCGTTTGCCAGGTGGACGTATATTACACCGCTACTGATGATTATGTATATATTGCTGAGTTCGAGGATGAGACGCTGATGACCTTGGTGGGTACTGTGACCAATACAAATTGGGCTTCGTTCAATGGCGGTCTCTTCACACGCTTCTCAAGTGGCTATTGCGCTAAGCTCGCTGCTGATAGCTATATGTACACCAAACCTCTGCCTGGTGGAAAGTATCAGGTAGCAGTCTATAGCCGTAACGATTCTTCTGCTGATGGTTGGATTACATTAGGTTATGTACTCAATGGCGAACTCACGAAGCTGAATATCAACGGTCCTACTTGGGGTAATGCTGCTTGTAACTGGATGACAATCGACAATGTGGAAATTCCCGAGGGTGCTTCGTTGGCAGTTATCAACGACGGTCATGCTAACACGATGTCTCTCGACCTGTTGACTATCATCAATCAGCCGGAGCCGGAGCCAGAGCCTGCTGCAGAGTAATTATAGTGTAAAGGAATTATTTCCTGATTATAAATCCGCCCTTCCACTCTTCTGAGTTGGGAGGGCGGTTCTTTGTTATCCTTTGTCTTTTGCTACAAAAACTGCAAAAAATGACAGAAATCAAGATTTGATAAGCTATTTTTTGGACGTTTCACATTATTTTTGTATTTTTGCACACTGAAAGTATACTAACTTCGTATGACGTCAATAAAAACAAATCAAACAACAAATAGCTATTTATGAAAAAAGTCATTTTCTGTATCACTCTCGCTTTAGCGGGAATGATGACCGCCTGTGTTGAAAAGAACGAGGCGGTGGATGCCGACAGCAAGCCTTCATGGCTTGGTGAGAGCATCTATCAGGAACTGAAGAACCCCTCGAACTTGTCAGGTTCGTTCTCGACTTACTTACGGCTTATTGATGATCTCGGTTACACCGAGACCTTGAACCGTACGGGCTCGATGACCGTATTTCCTGCCAATGACGAGGCTTTCAGCCGGTTCTTTGCTTCCAATGACTGGGGTGTCACAAGCTATGAACAGCTGACATTTGCCCAGAAAAACTTGTTGCTGAAGAATTCCATGCTCAGCAATGCCCTGTTGGTGAGCATGCTGTCGAATGCCAGTGCTGGCGACGATGCCGTGTCGAAAGGTATGGCCATGAAGCATCAGACCAGCCAGAATGTCATCGACACCATTCAGCACATCCGTCCATCGGAGATGCCTCAGAACAATGTGCATTGGGATCCGTTCCGTTCGGATGATCAGATGTATATTGTGAGCGATGCCACCCGTCCTATGATGGTACATTTCACTCGTGAGCACATGTTGAACAACGGTATCAAGGTGACTGGCGATGTGAACGTTGACAACGATTTCGCCATTCTTACGGGTTCTGAGTATCAGGAGGGTATGGCCTATATCTTTGATGATCAGGTTATTAAGAGTGATGTAACTTGCCAAAATGGTTATATTCATCAGATGCAAGATGTGATTGTACCGCCGGGCAATATGGCTCAGTTGATGAGGAGTGATGCTGAAACCAGTTATTTCAGCCGTATCCTTGATTATTTCAGTGCCCCTTATGAGAATAAGGATGTAACGGATGCTTACAATGCCTGGGCTTCAGAAAACGGTCGTTCTACTATTGGTAAGATTTATGAGGTACGATACTTGAACAGCGATGAGAACCATCGTCAGGCCCTTGACCCGAATGGTAATATTGTAGATAAACTCCTGAAGTTTGATCCAGGATGGAACCAGTATAGTCCGTTGAAGTCATCGGGTGGAGTAGAGTTGAACACAGGCGACGTGGCAGCAATCTTTGCTCCGACGAACCAGGCCATGGTGGAGTTCTTTACCAAGGGCGGTGACGGTGCCTATCTGATAGACCTTTATGGTAAATATACGAAGGAGAACAATACCGAGGCGCATTTGGTGGAGAACCTCGATTCTCTATACAAGCAGAAGCCGGAGATTCTGACCGCTTTTGCTAATAACTTGATGAAGAAGCAGTTTACGGCAACTGTACCCAGTAAGTTCTCTACTATCCCTAATGATGCCAACGAGTATATGGGTGTAACCCTTTCGAAACTCAATAAGAAGAGTGACGGGAAGTATGACATTGCCTTCGCCAACAATGGTGTTATCTATAAGATGAACGAACTCATTGCTCCTGACGAGTATCAGAGTGTGATGGCCCCCTCATCGGTTTATCCTGATATGAAAGTGATGAACTGGGCAGTGAAGGATGATGACCAGCTGGGCGTCTCGTTCCACTATTATCTGATGGCGATGAAGGCTAACTATGCTTTCTTTATTCCTGATGATGTGGCCTTTGAAAAATACTATGTTGACCCCATTTATCTTGGTCATGCGGAGCCTCGTGCCCTGAAATTCAGTTATGAGCAGACTAGTGCCACTTCCGGAACGATGCGTTGCATTGCCTACAGCTATGATCCTGCTACAAATACTATTGGCAATGTGCTGAACAATGGTGCTTATGTCCCAGTATCTCAGTGGTCGTCATTGATGGTCGACATTCTTAACTATCATACTGTAGTATTGGAAACCGGTGAAGTGTTCGGTAGCAATAACTATTACAAGACAAAGCATGGTGGTGAGATTAAGGTGACGGGTAATGCTGCCGGTAGCAAGGTGATGAGTGGGCAGCAGATCGACAACGGTGTGATACCTTCAGTCATCACCGATGTATATCCTGAGAAGAATGGTGTGGCCTTCCGAATCGACCATGTGATAGAGTCACCCCGTAATAGTGTGAGTCGTACGCTTCGTAACTACGATTGTTTCTCTGAATTCTATGAGCTTTGCTCAGGTTTCTCTGCTACAGAGCTGCTCACATGGGCAGGTATCAGCGGTGATCGTAATTCATTCGGTATCTCTGAGCAGGATGCTTTTGTCATCTTTACCGGTGACCGCCGTATATCGAAAGACGAAGTGGCCACTAACAGTTGCCTGGATGAGAATGTGAAGATGTTTAATACATACAACTATACCCTCTATGCCCCTAACAATTCCGCTATGGAACAGGCTTACAATGATGGCCTGCCCCGTTGGATTGAGGTGCAGAAGCTTTATGAACAATATGCTGCAGAAGAGGGTGATGCTGCTGATGCTGCCAAGGCCAAGGCAAAGGAAATGATTATTCAATTAAAGGATTTTGCCCGTTACCATTTCCAAAGCTCATCGGTCTATGCAGACAATGTGATGAGTGGTAAGCGATATAATAGTCTGAGCACTGACAGCAAGGGTCTTGCACTTGAACTGGAAGTGATGGATGAAAGTGGCAATGGCGTTCTGGTGGTTAAGGACGGCAGAGGCACCGTGCATCGCATTGATGCTAATAACCCTTCAGTGAAGTGTAATCTGATGGCACGTGACTACTGGTTTGACAAGACCCGTGCGAATGCCTCCAGCATCTACACCTCTTCTTTCTGTGTGATACATGAACTTTCTGAACCGCTTTATGCCAAATAACATTAAAGAATGAAAGATATGACTATCAAGAAGATATTGTTTACGGCTTTGTTTGCCATTGTCGGTCAGGCGCTGATGGCTCAGGGAGTACGTATATCAGGTACGCTATCCGACAACGATGGCCCGATTATGATGGGTAACGTTGTGGAACGTGATGCGAATAACCGTATCGTGTCTGCTGTACAGACCGATTTCAACGGTAATTTCTCTATGCAGGTGAAGAGCACCAAGAATAAGTTGGTGTTCTCATATGTAGGTGATAAAACGAAGGTTGTGAATATCGGTAACCAGACAGTCTTCAAGATTAAACTGGAACCGGAGAACACTCAGCTGAAAGAAGTGGTTGTCAAGTCAAAACGTTCCAGCAGCGGTGGGCTGATGATCTCGAAAAAGGAGATTTCCACATCTCAGCAAGTCTTCAATATGGAGAGTGTCCAAGGTATGGCCTTTACCTCAGCCGATGAGGCTCTGCAGGGTGAAATCGCAGGTATGGATATTGTGTCCAACTCAGGTAACCTGGGTGCAGGTACTTCGATGCGTCTTCGTGGTGTCACCACAATTTCGGGTGATGCCAACCCGCTGATTGTCGTGGATGATAAGATCTTTGACAATCCTGATGAGAACTTCGATTTTGCGAATGCCAATGAGGAACAGTATGCCTCTTTGTTGTCGGTCAATGTCGAGGATATTGCGAGTATCACTGTACTGAAAGATGCCGCAGCTACGGCTGTCTGGGGCTCACGCGGTTCCAATGGTGTGCTGTTGATCACGACGAAGCATGGTGTGAGAGGTAAACCCCGTGTGAGTCTCTCTTACAAATTGACGGGCACTTGGCAGCCTGATGGCTATAAGCTGCTCAATGGTGATGAGTATACCATGCTGATGAAGGAGGAGTTCTATAATCCTGGTCAGAAAGCTAATGCAACCACTGACATTCAGGAGTTGAACTATAACACAGCTTGGTCGGAATATGAAAACTGGAACAACAACACCGATTGGGTGGATGCTGTGAAACAGTTTGGCCTGATGCACGACTTTACTGTTCAGTTGACAGGTGGTGGTGAGAAGGCTACCTTCCGTGTCAGTGCCGGTTACAAGCATCAGACCGGTTCTATTATCAAGCAGAAATTCCAGCAGTTTACGACGCGTTTGGTACTTGATTACAATGTGTCTGACCGCATCCGTTTCTCTACCAATTTTGCACTGACCTATACGGGTAACGACAAGAACTATTCTAATCTGTTGGGTATTGCCCAGCAAATGGCTCCGAATATGTCGATCTATCGTCAGGATGCCAATGGCAACGACACCGACGAATACTATATCATGAATCGCCCGAATCCTGTGAGTGGGGGAGGGGCAACCGATGTTTATTCCTCTCAGGCTCTGGAGCCTATTCATAATCTGGGGAATCCCGTTGCCATTGCTCATCTGGCCAGTTCCAAGGAGCAGACCTACCGCCTGACACCGGATTTTACCATCAAGTACGAATTGTTGGGTACGGAGGCAAATAAGAGTCGTTTGACATTGAATGGACGTGTTGATTTTGATATCTATGCCAGTAGCAGTCCTACCTATCTGCCTGCTTCGTTAGGTAGCCTCCTGTGGTCGAACAATGGCTATAACCTGGCCACAAAGACCGAAACCAACCGTATGAAAGTGGGTGGACGTGTTGAACTGGTGTTTACGCCTTATTTCAAGAATGAGGACTGGTCGGCTACGATGTTGGCCCGCTATGAGATGAGTACTCAGAAATACAACAATCAGTATATTGCCGAGAGTGGTATTCCTACTGGGATTTCCGATCCGTCTATCGATGCATGGCTGCGTCAGAATGGTGGTATGAGCAGTGGTAGTTCACGCTCTGTAACTGAGAATCTGCTTTATAATGGACACCTTTCCTATAAGGATGGTCGTTACAGTTTAGGTTTCTCACTGCGTGCTGATGGTGACTCCAAGTTCGGTCCTAAGAATAAATGGGCACTCTTCCCTGGTGTGTCGCTCCGCTACAATGTCAGCGACGAGAAATTTATGGAGAAACTGAAAGGTAATTGGCTGTCGATGTTTGGTTTGCGTGCTTCATGGGGCGTCAACGGTAAGGCACCCAGTTCCAACTACCTTTTCTATAATACATATAATACTTCAGCCGGGTTCTATGGACAAAGCTCCAGCATGGAACCGACAGCATTGCTCGACGGTCTGAAACTCGATGACCTTCGTTGGGAGAAGACCACGTCGTATAACTTCGGTTTCAATCTGGGCTTCCTTAGCGATAAGATCGAGATTGACTTCGACTATTATCATAAGGAGACAAAAGACCTGCTGATGCCGAATGTGGCTATTCCTTCTATGTCGGGTTATAGCAAGTTGTCGTATATGAACGTCGGTCAGATGAACAACGACGGTTGGGAACTTAATTTCTCAGCTAATAAGTTCATCAAGATTGGTAAGGATTTCTCAGTGGACTTCAACTTCAATGTGGCTCAGAACAGCAACTTGTTGAAGAAGATGGACGAGAGTGTGCTTGATGCCATGAATACCTATTATACCAACTATACAAATGGTAAGACCGGTGATCCCTGGGCTATCTCCCAACGTGGAAACTGGCCGCTCCGTATTCAGTTGAATAACTCACTGGGTTCTATCTACGGTTATCGCTACAAGGGTGTCTACCAGTATGGCTACGATTATCTTGAGAACCTGCAGAAGGAAAACAACTGGGACGAGGCCGCCTATGCTGCAGCAATCAATGCGATGCTGGCAGAGGGTAAGACCTTTCCTGTAGTGCTGACTGAAGAGGGTACTGTACTGATGGAGCAGGGGCATCCAAAGCGTGTGGTTCTGAACTATCAGAGTAGCAATGGTTCCAGTTCACAGACCTATACCTTCCAGGGTGGTGATGCCATCTATGAGGATATTCAGAATGATGGTCAGATCAATGAACTTGATATCGTTTATCTGGGTAACTCTCTCCCGAAGGTCAATGGTGGTTTCAACTTCACCTTCCATTATGGTCGTTGGAGTCTGAAAACCCGTTTCATGTATCGTTTTGGTAACAAGGTCGTCAATCTTGCCCGCCAGAATTTGGAGAAGATGTATGATACGTACAACCAGTGTGCAACTGTAAACTACCGTTGGCGTAAGGATGGTGATGAGACACCGATTCCACGTGCTATGTATAATGCATCCTATAACTTCCAACCCTCAGACCGTTATGTCGAGGATGGTGGTTTTGTACGTTTCCAGAACCTGCAGATAGCCTACAATTTCGATCCGAAGGTCATCAAAAAGTGGGGCTTCAATCAGTTGCAGGCCTATCTGTCGCTCAACAATCTCTATGTATGGACTAAGTATAGTGGCGTCGACCCGGAAATCTCTCCGCAAGGTTATGGTGTCGCTGCTGATGCAGCACAGACTCCACGTTCGAAGCAGTTCACTTTTTCTCTCAATGTGGGATTCTAATCAATAAGATAATTATGAAAAAATATATATTCATGCTGTTAGTGGGGCTAATGTCTGTATCGTGTGTCGATACCGTCATCCTGCCTAACGATAAGACCGTAGAGGAAGATTTCTGGAAGTCTAAGGAGGATGTGAAACTGATGGTCAACGGTGCCTACCGTTCTATGCTCAGCTCTGACGTCGTCGCCAGGCTCATCGTGTGGGGCGGCCTGCGTTCTGATGAGTTTATTCCTGTGGCCAGTATCACAGGAAACATTCAGGAAGATCTGACGGAGATCAATCTGGCTAATACCCAGCCCGATAATACGTTCGCCACATGGAATTCGTTCTATTCAGTCATCAACAACTGCAATCTGGTTCTTGACCGTGCCGCCAGTGTGATGGGGGAAGATCCGTCGTATACCGAGGGTGATTATCTGTCGGATTGTTCACAGATGCTGGCACTCCGTGCGCTGTGCTATTTCTATCTGGTGCGTAATTTCCGTGATGTACCCTATTCAAGTGAAGCATTCAAGAACAGCAGTCAGGAGCGTAACATTCCACAGTCTGCTCCCGACTCCGTATTGGCTGTCTGTATCAAGGATCTGGAAACAGCCGAGAAGAATGCCATCTCTGCCAGTGCCTATAATAACTGGAAGCGCGTGGGTTACTTTACCCGCGATGGTATTGATGCCTTGTTGGCTGACATTTATCTCTGGCGTGGTAGTGTGATGCACAACCCCGCAGACTATGAACAGGCCATTGAGTACTGCGATAAGGTGATTGCATCCAAGAAGAGTATGCATGTGCTTGGCTTTGGAGAGACAGAAATTCCTGAATATCCTTTGTTAGACGGCCGTAGCGTATTCAATAAGCTTTATGTCGATGGTAACGCTGAAGAGAGCATCTTTGAATTGCAGTTCGATGGTACGAACAACACCAACGTGGCGATTGCACAGTATTTCAATCACTATAACGGGCGTGACAATACGGTGCCTTATCTCTATGCCTCGGACATTTTCCAGTATGGTAAGGATGTGTATAAGACAGGAAACTATACCAACGACTGGCGCGGACTGATGAATACTTATAATTCGCCGGTGACCGTAGGTGACCTGACCGGTCTGGAAATCCGTAAGTATGTGTCGTCAGGCTCAGATTATAATCCGAACTCTCCGAGTGCAGCTGCTGAGAAGAAGAACACCACTTATACTTCAACGCTCTCCCGCAACTACATCATTTATCGTCTTACCGATATCATGCTGATGAAGGCAGAGGCGCTGATGGCATTGGCCAGTGGCGATGATGACGAAGCACATCTGCAGGCAGCTTTTGAGTTGGTTGAAAAGGTGAACACCCGCTCTCGTGAGAGTGATGTAGAGAAGATCAAGTGGAATACCTACAACACCGTTGAGAAGATGGAGGACCTGATTCTGGCAGAGCGTCTGCGTGAACTGGCCTTCGAGGGCAAGCGGTGGTACGATCTGTTGCGTTATCATTATCGTCATGCAGAGGGTGTGAACTACTCCAAGACGTTGGCTGCCCTCAATGACGAAGGATCGGCTTTCGTAACGACTTACCAGCCGATGCTTGATCTGATGAAACGTAAGATGGCTTCCAAAGGTAATGCTGTAGCAGCTAAGATGAACACAGAGCCGAAACTCTATCTGCCAATTCCTCTGTCGGATCTGAGTATCTGTCCTGTATTGCGTCAGAACCCGGCTTACAGTTCGGCTGAGGATTTTAATAAGAACTATTAACAGAAGGAGGATAACGATATGAACAATAGTTTTATGAAAACGATGAGACATTTGCTCCTCACGGCAGTGGGTGGCTTGATGTTGACCGTGACGGCCTGTAACCCAGAGCCAGATGAGTCGGACCTCTATACTTTTACAGGTGAGACCATTGAGTCGTTCATTGCACAAGACAGCTTGCTGACCTCATTCAATTATATCCTTACCCGTGTGGGGTATGACAAGATGATGGCTGCATATGGGTCGTATACTTGTTTTGCACCTACTAACGATGGTGTGGCATTCTATTGCGACAGTCTCTATAATGATACGCAGGCTGTTATCCCTCATAACGGTATGACGGAGAATTCGTTGGAAGGACTGACAGACAGTCTTTGCCTGAACATTGTCAAGTATCACATTACGACGACTTATCGCGATGTCGTCTCCATGACCGGAAATGGTGAAGTGAATACCATGCTGGGTTATGAGTTCTCGTTCAACACGATTGAGGACGGCCCCGACAAGGGAAAGACCTTGCTTGGAGGAAAGGCCACCATCCTGAGCTCTGATAATGAGACCATCAATGGACTGGTGCATGTCATCGACCATGTGATACCTCGTTTTACCCTGTTTATTGGTGATATCTTCGACCGTAATAAGGACACATATTCCATCTTTGGTGAAGCCCTGAAACTGACGGGTCTGGATGACTCTTTGATGACCTATACCCGTGGTCGTTTCGAGTTCCGTCAGTTAGCCCGTGAGAACTATAGTGGTAATCTGTATCCTGCTGCGGGCGTAGGCTCTACAGGCTATGATGAGTGTAAGGTCGGTTATACGGTGTTTGCCGAGAGCGATGAGGTGATGCGTAAGAATGGCATCAACAGCATCAGCGATCTGATTGCCAAAGCCAACGAGTGGTATGGTCAGGCTCCTAATTGGTATAACTATATGAGTGAGAATAAGATTCAGGTTAGCACGGGCGATGATTATACCAATCGCTTCAATGCCTTGAATATGTTCGTGGCCTATCATATCCTTGAAGCATCGATGTCGACAAACCAGCTGGTCTTCGAGAAGGGGTCCAGCTCTTACTGGAACTATGCACCGGATGCCGATCCCTATGATTATTATGAGACGATGCTGCCCCATACGCTGATGAAGATATGGGAGCCTTCTAATGTCGGTACAGGTAAGACCCTGTTTATCAATCGCTACCGCACCTTCAATACGCTGACTGACCAACTCGCTTCTCAGGGTTCAGATGCGATGCATCAGGTTGTCCAGAAGGGTGTTACCATCAGTCGAGGCGGTTCGCTTCAGGCTTTTAACGGTTATATCCACTCCATTGATGGCATGCTGATTTACAACGAGATGGTGCCGAAGGGTGTGCTGAATGAGCGTATGCGTGTGAACTGCACCTCGCTTTTCCCCGAGCTTATCAATAACCGTTTCCGTTATATTTCTACGAGTGACGGTCAGATTCCCAGTGGCTATGACGGTTCTCGTCGCGGCATTCCTGCCAAGTTCTTCAAAAATGTGGTGCTTTATGATAATAGCATCTGTTTTGCTTATTGTGTTCATGGTGCCTGGCGTTGTTATCAGTCTGACCAGATGCAGTTCTGGGGTAAGTATGACCTGGCCTTCAAACTGCCGTCCGTTCCCTCTGGCGTCTATGAGATCCGTGTCGTTTATGCACCGATGAGCTATGGCTCTTTCATGCAGTATTATATCGGTAATTCTTCTAATGTTGCCTCGATGATGCCTATCGGTCTTCCTTTCGATGCTACCGTTCCTGTGGAGGATCCACGCGTAGGTCTGACGAATGCTAATGAGGAGGATGATCTGGGTGTGGCTACTGACATTGCCATGCACAACCGTGGTTACATGCGTGGTCCGTATAGCTATTGTGGCCATGCTGAGTCTACTGGTTGGACCACAACCAACAACGGTCGCTTTGAGTGGGGCTCCAGTATGACGGTTCGGTATGTCCTCGGACGTGTCCAATTGAACCAAGGTGGAGAAAACTGGTTACGCATCAAGACACTGAACTCAGACAAGAGTACGAATCCTGTCGGTCTTGATTTCGTGGAGCTCGTTCCCACGAGTGTTCTCGATAATCAGCAGTATACTGAAGACTGGTACTAAACAATTGAAAATTGATAATTGAAAATTGAAGATTGTATGAAGAAGAATAAATATATAGGAATGATGTTGATGGCAGCGGGCTTGTTTGCAGCCACCTCTTGTTCCGATTATGATGATTACAACAAGGCGGTTGCTGATGTCACACCATCAGCGAATCAGACCCTGTGGGAGAACATTCAGCAGAATTCCCAATTGAGTGATTTTGCTTCGCTGTTGCAAAAGGCTGGTTTCGACGATGAGTTGAATACAACCCATTATTACACGGTATGGGCACCGCTGAATGGCACTTTCGATGCAGCTAAGTATCAGGCGATGGGTAATGGGGCATTGTTGCGTCAGTTCGTTAAGAACCATATTGCTGATTACGGCCATAATGCCACAGGTGCACTCAACGAGCGTGTCATGATGCTCAACGAGAAAGCCTATGACTTTGTCGGTTCATCGGCTTATACCTTCGACAATGTGCAGATTTCTCAGGCTAACCTGCCCAGTAGCAATGGTATCCTGCACACCATCAATGGTGTGGCTGCCTATTATCCTAATCTCTATGAGTATATCATGGACGCTGACTTGTCGAAGGAGCAGGGCATCGACTCGCTACGTAATTATTTCAAGAGATATGAGACAACCTATCTGGATGAGAAGGCTTCTGTTCCTGGTCCGATTGTAAATGGCATGCAGACATACGTCGACTCGGTGATGATTACTGAGAACCTTCTGTGGAACCGACTGAATGCCAAACTCTATGATGAGGACAGTACCTATACCTTCTTGATGCCGACAAACGAGACTTGGGAGACTCAATACGAAAAGGTTAAGAGCTTTTACAACTATATTCCCCAAACGTCAGCTCAGTTGTTTGTCACTAGTGGTGGTTCTACGAGCATCAATAAAACACCTGCAACGATTAATATCGATGCTGCTTTCTGGAATGACTCTCTGACCAATTGGACACTGACACGAAATCTGGTTTATAGTAACAATGATGTGTATAACCGTTGGATAGAGGGAACGCCTACGAGTATCGGAAGTGACACGCTGAGAACCTCCGTTCGTAACAAGCTGTCGAATCCCCAGGCTATTCTTAGTCCGACCATCGAGAAGGTGCCTATGAGTAACGGGTATGTACGCATTATCAATTCTTATGGCATGTATTCATGGGAAACCTATGCACCTGAGTGCATTGTGTCTGCTGCTTCTGCCGATAACCGTGCCATGATTTCCAATGGTAGCTTCAGCCGCGTGGAGGTACGTAATCCCGATCCTGAGAAGGTGACGCTTGAAGAGGGTGAGAACTCCATCCGCTATGCCTGGG